>SXGQ01557976.1_pt1 | contig 29247 bp, 44 predicted proteins | sample 3178371 | NCBI WGS metagenome assembly SXGQ01 (sample SAMN11356859, study PRJNA531348) | freshwater metagenome | isolation source: freshwater sample F1-20 | place: China: Fuxian Lake, Yuxi | collected 2017-12-25 | reverse complement strand
CTGAGCCCGCCGCGCTGGCTGCTGCTGAGCCCGCCGCGCTGGCTGCTGCTGAGCCCGCCGCGCCGCCCGCCGCGCCGCAGCCGCAAAGGGAGCCACAACCCCTGCCACCACCGCGTACGCGGGCGTGGAGCACAGGTAGTACAGCTGGCCCTGGTGGCGGCACACGCCGTCGCAGACGCAATAAACGCCGCAGCCGTCGTAGCAGTAGCCGTCGCCGGTAAAATTGCGAAACCTAATCCACCCGGATAAACCATATAGAAATGCCCCCAGGTCCTTATCAGCGTGTTATTGTGAATGGTGTTCCTATGTGGAAAGATGCGGATGGGCGTTATTACTACTATGAGTCGTCGACGCCGCCCACAGCAGAGAATCGTATTCTAATCGGTACTGAGACCACGGGTCTTAGTCCTGATTGGAAGGAGAGCCTACAGGCGAAACTGGAGGCCTATCGCGCCACCACGCAATCCCGTGCGCGGGCCACGAAAAGTTGAATGGGTTGTCCCACCACGGCTCAACAAACAATGCCATCTTCTATGAAACCCGACAGCATTCTCGATAATGCGCCGAAAGATGTAAGAATCATCTCCGTCGAAGCGAATGTCATCGCCTATTTCGGAGATTTGTTCCACGCGTGGAAGGTCGGTATGAAACGAGGAATCATCTCTGGCCATTTGAAAGGCCCCGCGACGTCCGGCCGTACAGACCCATCAAATACTGCATCCGCTCGTAATCCGTCCTGAATAGCAGCTTCACATCGTGGCGGATTCCCGGACCCAGATTTCCATTTACAGAGCTGAGCAGCTCGGTATTTTTATTGACGTAGACTCCATCGGCCGCATTCTGCTGCTCTACGGAGCCCATGATAAATACGGGATTTCTATTGATAGGTAAACCACAATCTCCTATCGGGGTAGCCATTCTATACTAACTTAATCTTTTGGAACAAGAGCCCAGTTCGAGTTCGGGTATCGCTGCACATGTAAAAATCTACCGATTGTAAAATCATTTTGCTCCGCGTAGCTTACAAAAGAGTAATAAGCTTGAGATCTATCACCTGCGCTGCGCAGCGTGCTTATATTATAGTTCGTTGCCTGGATCATTTCAAATATATTCCAATACGTTTTATACTGTAGCTGTTGTGCGCTCGAGAGACCCAGCATGCCACTCAAATCATATATTATGAATGTTCCAGCGTTGTTTCCGCCACTCATGATTCTTCTACAAAGATAGAAATGCCGGCCAAGGATGGTGACGTCTATACTATTTACAACAAGTCGGCGGAAACATATTTCACCGTCGAATGTGTCGTTTCCCCACACGCCCTACAGAGGGGCCTATCAGGGCGGAAATCGCTAGAGTCGGGAACAGGAATGCTATTCATCTTCTCAACTCTGGCAAAACAGACGATGTGGATGCCGGACATGAACTTTCCACTGGATGTGGTTTGGCTAGATGAAACTCTCTCCGTCGCACACATATCCTACGGGCTACAGCCGTGCTCGAGTCGCTCCAACTGTCCACCCGCCTCTTCCCTCTATGAAGTCAAATATGCGATTGAAATGCCGGAAGGGGATGCGAAGAAATACGGCTACGCCCCGGGACAGAGTCTGGCCGTTGCCGTCAATGAAGCGTAAAGAGATAGAGTAACTTGTTCAACTCGCCCAACATCTCGTCGCGCAGATTTACTAAATCTGTGTCCGTAGGTTTCAGCCGCTTTACGAGCGGCCCTTCCAAATACTTTATACAAGTCCCTATGAAGCGGGTGGCCGTTTTCTCTGTCATATTCTGGATACTCACATTGCGTGTCGCAGCGGTCACTTTGGGCCGTCCATATTTTCCCATATAGGTCTCTACATAGGTATCAATTGTCCCGTCAAGAGCGGAAATGATATCATCGGTCGCCTTGTGTCTTGCGAACACATGTGTCTGCCAATGATACATTTTGATTTGCTCTCGCATTGTGAAGAAAAAATTGATGTCGGTGGCGCTCATCACTATACTACACGACCCTTAGAAATGTTGACTCAATGTAAGACGTGTCGTCAAACCCTTGGACGCCTTGTGAAACCTCACACGGTCGATGTGTGTCCGTTGCGCAAGGCACAATACTGTGGCATATGCGCGATATATGGACACAGTCCGGCGAGTTGTCCCGATGCTACGACAGCCGCGTTTCGAACTCCTTTATACGCAGAGCAGCTTATACCCTCGTCGCTCTTGATGGAATATAATATCACGAGTCTCACACCTTTATCGGGTATTATTATACCGGAGGAGACGTCGAAAGTTGTCATGGAAATTCCAGAGACGGAGGAGGCGATTCGCGCAGCGTTGGTTGCGCATGGAGAGAAGCCGATGATTTGCCAAGATAAGGGCAAGCGCGAGAAGAAGGAGATAACGGAGAACAAGAAGAAGCTACAGAAAATAGCGGATGTTCTCGGGAAGAAACTTGTGTATATGAAAGAGCCTGGTGTCACGCTCATGGACACCGTCCAGTTGAAAAAGGGGGGTGGCAAGAAGGCTGCGGGAACAGTATAAAATCCCACCTCTTTTTAGTACATATGCCGTATAAGAAGAGAAGGGGTAAAACACGCCGTAGAACTCTGCGGCGACGGAGAATAACACGGCGCGCGCATAGGGGCGGCGGCGGGTCTTTGCCGAATCATCCTTGGCAGGTAACGGTCGATAGTGTTCAAGAGCCGGGCGAAATAGATTCTTTGCCCACACCTATGGCCGCAGAGCGTCGCACGGATTTTGGCCCTGACGCACCCGCCATCTAAAGTTTTTTCAATAGGATATGATAGTGATGCCGATAAACACAAAAGGGGGTAAAGGCTGCAAAAAGCGCAAGAGAGTTACTGCGGGGGCGGGGGTGACATTCATTGACCGCCAGGAGGGTCAGATGATGGCACGAGCGCTGCGCGCGCTGGGAAATCGCAACTTTCTGTGTTATGGGAATGACGATGTTCTCCGACTATGCCATGTATGCGGTAAGATGAAGGGGCGTCAATATGTCAATGCCGGCGACATTATATTGATAACGCTTCGCAATTTCGGGGATGAAGATGATAAGAAGGTGGAAAATGGCGACATTATTGGAATTTACGATCCCGCGCAGTTCAGCTCTTTAAAGAAGGAGGAGGGTACGAACTTGAAGCTGTTCATGAAACTCGAAGAGCTCGGGACAATCACGCAAGTGGGTAAGGATTATTCTCGGGAGAATGCGAACCTTGTACAAGATGTGGGCTACGATTTCGAAGAGTCGGGTGAGGAAAGCGACTCGGAAGATTCGGAGAAGAATAAGATTGTCGGCAAGAAAGATAAAGTTTCGCATCGTGATACGGCGAATACCCGGGCCGAGGTAGAGAATGAAATCGTAAATGTTGATGATTTGTAAGTCGCGTTCTAAACAATACTATTATACGACACACTCAATTAGAGGATGTCGTATAATATGGACCCAGGGGGGATGGATACAGCGGCTGGACCTTATTCGCCTGCCGACTTTGTAGACGCGAATGAGATTTCCCCCGCAGTCTTTGACATCGGAGGTAATGGAAGCGCCACTCCGTATACGAATGCCGTGAATGCCATAGTGACAAAGAATCACGATGAAATAAAGAATAAGGTGACGTCGGCTATGAATCTCGCGAATACATGGAAACGTCGCCTTCGGGATTTCATGAGTAAGAAGAATAATGAACTACTGGAGTTTCTCGCGCGCGCCGTTCCTGCGCACCCTGTCCTCGGTCCCGCCGAGCTTCTTTTGAGGAAATTCGGGAATCCGCAGGTGACCCCCACACATGCGAGTGTGCGTGATATGATTCTCGACGTTTCGGGCGCTAGTGCTATTGAAGAGTTGAACGCTGCCCTGTTGTCGGTGAGCGGCACATCCCCTTTAAAGGATTATGCGGCACAGACTGTAGTTATATATGACCAGTATAAAGAGGCCGGTGATGCCGTTCTAAAAGCACAGCAAAGTCTGAAGGGTAAGCTCGATAAGCTCGACCGTATTCAGGGTAAGATTTCTGTTCTATTTGAAATCGAGCCGAATGACAAATACGAGCCCCTTTTGAAGGCAAATGAGGAATATTTACAGAAGATTTTTGACGATTCGCAGATTGAAGAGGATTATAAGGCGGTTATACAGGCCTATCGTCGTTTTATAACTCTGCGTGATGTGGTCACGATGTCGCGCTCAGCGGGTCTACAAGAAAAAGAGCCGCTCTGTAGCATCTGCTTGGAAGAGTCTGTTTCCTATACTCTGACACCCTGTGGACACACATTCTGTCAAATCTGCGTGAGGCGTCAGACAAATCAGTGTTTTATATGTCGCACGAACGTAAAAGAAAGGGTGCGCCTATATTTCTCATAGGGCATTAGACCGCGCGAATCTGATAGCGCCGAAAAGCAGTCCGCAGCGCAGCCGCCTGTTCAGAAGATAGTTCATACACATGAACTGCCTTCTCAACAACTTTGGAGGCTATTTCGGACCAGAGAAGAGATATGAAGTTTGTTCCGTCACGCATGCGTTCTTCTGTCGCAGTTTGCATACCGTTAATGGAGGCCTAATCATACACAATTTTAGAATCCCCGCCATGTGACTTTAAGGGTGTATTATATATCTATATAACGATGTCATATACCTTAACAACCTTAATGACCACGCTAGCCGGTCTAGGATTCTTAGGCCAGTTATCCATTTTATACTACATCCCTATTCTCCTATTGCGCCTATGCGGCTATTCTAAATTCTGTATTCGGAAAGACCGTGACCGCGTAAAAGGAGCTATAAAGCTCTTGAATGATACTACTTACTCATCATCCTCTGTATTCGAATACGGTAAGACGCGACCCACGGGTGTATTTATAGGCTGGAAATGTATCGGATACTATGTAGACGGAACAACCGACGATTTTGAAACGCAGGTAGTTATTTTCACAAGCGATAAGTACTTCAAAGAAGTCTTGGAAAAGAGTGTAGTGCCGTGCGAAACTCTTTCTTTAACGGATTCCCCTTTACTTCCGAGCACGAAACAAATGCCCAAATCCCCTGTTGAGATATGGAATCGTCGTGGGGGTTATTCGAATATATATTACAACTCGTTCAAGGTGGATTTATCTAATATATCCCCTATTGGTGAGCAGCAATACGTGGTGGACGATATTATTCATCATTACAAGTTAAAAGAACGCCTTATTGTATTTCTTCATGGCAGTACAGGTACGGGGAAGAGCACGGTAGGTATTCTTGTGGCAAAAGAGTTACGCGGATCATATTGCCATGATTTCAACCCTACAGAGCCAGGTGATTCCTTTATGAACTTTATACGGGATACTCGGCGTGATGACCATGATACTTCCGAAGGTAATAGTGGCCCCGTTGTAGTTGTCATAGAGGAAATAGACACGCTTATACGTTCTATTCACAATGGGAACATCGTTCGTCACAAGAATGTAACTACTTCTGTACACAATAAGGCGACGTTCAACACTTTCTTGGATGATATGGTATTTCATAAACGGGTCATCGTAATCTTGACATCCAACTCTAGTAAGGAAGAGATTGATTTACTAGACGCATCATATCTACGAATGGGTCGTTTGAATCAACATTATTCCATGATGAAGCCTATCATCCCTGCCTAAAACTGGAGCACGATACCCCTATAGAATGTCTGGGATTGTTGCCGCAAAAGAAGTCGTTATGTCTACGAATCAGCCCGATAGGAGGAACTCGGCGGTAAGCACTACGCTTACACAGATGGTCGCACACGCCCAGCAGCTGCAGCAGCAGCCTTCTGAGACGGCTGTTGTCGATACCACTACACCTCTTACGGAGCAGCAGGAGCTACAGAATCTGCGGCAGATTATTGTCACTTGGAGGGAGATTGAGGGTGAGGTCGGCACGCTGAATGCGCAGATTCGTGAGAAGAATAAGCGTAAGAAGGCACTGGAGGAGATGATTCTCCGGATTATGAAGAAGTACAATATCGGCGCACTCGATTTGAAGGGGTCGGGGGGTCGTCTTTTGTATCGGAAGCAGACGACGAAGGCTGCGCTAAATCCGAAGACGCTCACAACACTCCTTATGGGGCATTTGAAGTCGGAGACGGCTGCGGCGGAGGCTATCAAGTATATCACAGACAATCGGGAGGCCAAGCCGCGTGAGAGCTTGTTGTACGAAAAAAACTAATCGGCGCATAGAATATATGGGCTTTGTAAGTGTCGCATCCAAAGCAGCTGTAGAGGGTTTCGTGGGACTAAACTCATCAGAAAAGCGTCGTGATGCCTATGTGGATTTCGTGGCATTCATTGTGGCCTTTATCTTATCTATTATAATCCTCGGCTTTATAGGAAAATGGATTTGGAACGAGGTTGTGGTGGATCTCTTCAGTTTTGCGAAGCCTGCGCGTAGTTTCTGGCAGATTGTGGGGCTGATGTTATTTGCCTCGATTATGTTCCCTTAGAGGCCTTTGCGGCCTTTTTCGCCTCGCGCTCAGCCTTGCGTTTGGCCTTTTCTGCCTCCAGTTCTTTCTTTGTAGGAAGTGGCGGCAGACCTGCCTCAGCGCGCCGCTTATTTTCGGCCGCCTTTTTGGCTCGATGATAGGCCCAGAACTCGGGTGTTCCGAAGTCTGGTACAATGGATGGTACATCGGCCTGCGTAGCCACTGCGGCTGCCTCGATCCGCGCGGATTCTGCTGCCTCCGCGGCGTCTATCTGCGTGCCTACGAGCTCTTCAGGAGGGACCGCCATGCCGCGCCCCGTATACCATTCTGTCACAAGGCGGTCTACTTCAGAACCCAAAGAGAATGGTATACTCACCCTTGTCTTTGGTTTAATGTAAATCCCCTGCTTCGGCACAGTTACCTGAAATGTGGTATCGCCACCAAACGTGTTGGGATTACACGGAAAGTGGAAGACTTGCTCTTTTCTAGACATGATGGTTGTATGAAAAATCTATGCCGGACAGCTTCAATTTTTCCCAAGAGTGCTGATTTATCAATAATATCCTTTGTATTCGCGCAGGAGCCGTGAATTGGGTGGGTCGAATCCGCCCACCATTCTGGGCGCTTCTTGGCCACCTATAATAGCTGTGGCAGAGTTACAGCATTCGCCAAGTGCGATATTGGAAAGGTCTGCCATAGCGCTTCCAAATAGACGTAGTGCCTCCTTTTCCTCGGCGTCAGAAAGATTTTCAGCGGTACATAAGCGTTTTATGAGGAAGGTGCCGCGAGAGCCCCATTTGTCGAATGAGAGAGACAAATCGCGCTGAGGGATTGTCTTGGAAAAACAGCGTGCGGCCGTCTCAGCCACCGGCTCTAAATCATGCGATGTCGAGAAGGGTTGATAATGTGTGGCCTGAACCACCTTCGCCGTGCTCATCAAGTCCTTCTTCAAGCAGGCAACCTTGGAAAGTATCAGCTGCATTTCGCGTAAATCGTCGGGACCCTCTTCAGTCCCTATTCTTTTGGAATTCAGCATGGCGTATAGCTCGGCACAATCCTTGGAAGTATTCATACAATCGGGCATACCCGCGCCAACGGTAGGCCCGGCGAATCCCTCATTCACCTCGAAGTTGCTTATCACAGGCGTTGTTTTCGAGCTGTTCCACATACAGTATCCAAGAGTCACACTCAAGGCGGTAGCAAAAAGAGATATTGCCCCGTATGTAACAATCTTACTCGTTGCGGTGGGTTGCGACATTCTTCTCTATTGAGAAGGGGGCATTTTGAGCGGGGCCGAGGGACACAGATGTGTTTGCCATTAGCAGGGCCTTCTTGCACATCTCTCCTTTCGAGTTCGCTTTGTCGAACATGTATGTGTCGATATTGATGGCGCCTTCCTCCTTGAGGTGGAGGTTGTAGACGGTGACCACCTTTTTCTGGCCAATCCGGACAGCGCGCCCCACGGCCTGCTCCATGAGTGCCTTTGTCCACCAAGGACCGGTGAAGATAATCTGGTCAAAGTGCTGGAGATTGAGGCCCGTGCCTCCCGACTGGAGCTGTACAAGCAGAACTTCCTGCTTGCCCTCTGCCACAGGCATGTGTGACCGCTCAATCACATCCTGCTTCTGTGCGGCTGTGAGGCCACCGTGGTATTGCTGGACAAGCTCCGCGTTCGTCTCCAACCGGAACATATTCTGGAGCATGTTCATCTCGTGGTGGAAGTGGCAGAAGACAATCCATTTGTGCGATTCCGCCGATTGGCAGACAATGTCGCGGAGCTTGTCGAACTTGGTGGAAGAGCCTACCCAATCTGGCCGGGCGTAGAAGGCCCCGAGACTTTTCTTGCGACCCGCGATGTAAATCTGCGGATGAAGAGAAAGTTGGCGAAGGCGCATGAAGAGTTTGAGCTTCTCGAGGGCAGCGGCCCCACCCGAGTCTGCTTCCAGCGCCTTCCAGCGCCGAGTAATAGCCCCCGTCATACCTAGGTAGAACTCGCGCTCTTCTGCCGTGTTGAACTCGAGTTCAATGTCTTTGTAGACGGGCGGCGGGGGGGCGTCGGGCAGAGTTGCCCGCAGCTGGTTCATCGTGCGCGCGATGACATACTTTTTGAGAATCGGGGCCAGGGTGTCGAGGTCCGTAGTGGGCGGCATCTTCACGCCGGCGATTTCGAGCAGGCGTGTGAGCTCGCGGGGCTTGTTGACAATGGGAGTGCCCGTCAGCATCCACTTGATGGGTGCCTTGAGCAACAGAGCCAGCTCGGTACTCGTATTGTTGCTGCCGAGGCGGTGGGCCTCGTCGTAGATGACACGGTGCCAGGCATAGGCGCGAATAAGAGTTGTTTTCCGCAGTGCGGACTCGTATCCAATGACATGGACATTGGGTGCGAGAAAGTATTTCTTGGATTCGCGGTGCCAAGACATGCCTGAGCGAGAAGGCACGAAGACATTCATGAACGCCCTTTTGAGAACGGATTTCCATTGCTCCAGCACTGCGACGGGCGCAATCAGTAGTGTGTCGCCCTTCGGCGATGTGTTCTTGAGGAGGCCGGCGAGCTGGATCGTTTTACCCAGCCCCATTTCATCACACATCAAGCCACCCGTGCCTCCCTGCTCTAGAGACAGCATCCATTCTATACCAATCACCTGGTGCGGTTTGTATTGAAACTCGCGCCACAAGGGTTTCAGTTGTTTGGTCATAGACATGGGTAAAAAACCTATAGCAGGGCCTGCCTTCAATTTTAGCCGCATGTTACACAGATATGACAGTAGCCCACTCAGGAAATAAGTCCGTTGGCTCAGGCTGTCCCTTGCCCCAGTTGCTTGGATAAGTAGCCCACGGAGAGCCATTATGATGCGCGTACCATGCGCCCCACCAACTGAATGTGGAGTTTGCTACTATGTTGCCCCCTAGGCACAGAGACATTTCATAGAGGGACTCCACATCGGAATGTAGGGTAGCAACACTGAAGAGGATACCCTTTGAAGTACAATATTTGTGAAATAGGGCGGCACATTTCATGGGCTCGTCACTGAACAAGTGTAGACGCTGGCCCGGCTTTACTCTTTGAAGAGCCTCAAAATAGTATTTTCCTAGGTCAACTTGATGCTTTGCTAGACCTACATAGTCGCCCAGTCGTATATGTATAGAGATGGTTCGTTTTCGCTCTTCCAAATTTTGTAGAAACGCCTTCTTTTCTATGAGCTTTCGAACAAGTGGTCCGCCTAGCGCAGAGTCCCAGTCGGGTATAAGAAGCTGTAGCTCTTTTGGGAAGTACAATGGGCTTTGGCGGAATCCGTCGACCACGATAAATACATTTGGAGGGGGTGTATCTCCGTACGGAATATAGTCATAATATGCGTATGGCGGTTCTTTTATCACGAGCGCATTCTCGCTGGAATCGGAAAGGGGTATGTGAGGAAACATGCGGAATACTGTAGATATTGAGCCGTGATGGATTTCATTACAAGCGTGTATAATGAAATGTAGGGGCATATTCCATAGCTCAGCAAGCCCCGCCGCCGCCGCGTATTGAAACAGGCGATTTCCAAGGCCTGAACTTAGCATGGGGGCTATCCATGGCATTATATGTTCAAGTGGATTCCTATTTAACCCTGTATGCTGTATCATAAAATTGACTGGCCTGTGTGACAGCGCAACAGGCACACAGTTTATATGCAGCAGTGCAAAATGTTCCCCAACGCGTTTAGGTGTTACAAACCATACACGGAGAAAGTATTCGGAAGTATATGTATAACGCCAGAGAATAAGATTCTTCTGGTGAAAGGGCGGCGATCAGGGAAATGGTCATTTCCAAAGGGTCATAAGGAGCCTGGAGAGACTTATTTGGAATGCGCGCGACGTGAAACCTTAGAAGAGGCTGGTATCGATTTGACTAGCTATATTCCTGTGGCAAGTCACCGTCTTTCTGTTGGTGAGTACTACTTTTACGAAATCGAAGAGCAATGTCCATGTATCAATGATGCCCGTGAAATCGTAGATGTGCGCTGGATGTCCTTGTCGGAGATGCGCAAATCTCAGTGTAATGTTGATGTTAGTGCGTTTCTCTCACGCCTAAATAAGAAGATGGGTATATTCTCGAACAAGCATTGAAAGCAGTGGACCTGTTTAATTTTTTATGAGTATTTCGTTTATTTTCCAAAGAATCGTGTTGTGTTCTTGTAGATATAACCCAAGTGTTATGTTACTTGCTATACCCATAAGCAGATTGAGGTCTTTAAAGAAATAGTAGAGGAATAGTGCGTGGAAAAGAACATATAAATAGGATTTCCTCTTTATAATAAGTTCACTGTATAACGCAGGGTTTTTTATACGCATATGAAGAAGATACAATAAAATATAGAAGCAATGTATGAAGGCGTGTGATGAGTATATGCTGTAATTAAATGACTGAGATGGATATAGCTTAAATTGTGGTATAATATAATACATAAAAAGTGCTGTTTGGAATGGCTTAAAAAGCATGACGCTTACAAGAGTATATTTTTTGGGTATTACACATAGTGTTTCAAGGTTACAGTAGAGGGGTTCTTTACATAGGGAGCATAGTAATCTATCTTTTTGTATTTCATCATTCACGACAACCCATTTTTTTCGGCATTCTGGGTGTATATATTGAATACTACCACGGCATTTACATGGGGATATAAGCTCTGTTCCTATTTCTAGACAGAATCTACACTGCATTATTCTTATAGATAGGAACTTTCTTAGATTCCCTCAACACGTGAATCGGGTGGAGTAGTATATTGTATGTATGCGTTTATATCTATAGAGTTGGGGTGATGAACAATCGTGCTCAAAACTTCTTGTAGTAATGAGAGCTGTGAACTAAGAGTGCTTGGTGTAGGCTGATTCACCAGTTTGATCGATTTCAAAATATTACTTGGATTATCCGTAATGACGCAGGGGTAGGTTTTCAGTGAATGTAGTGCGTAATACTCGGCAATACCATCGCCAATACTTATAAGATTTCTTACACTACCGACTTTACGATTGTCGGCATCAAGAGTGTCACGAAATGTTAGGCGCTTCCACACCATCGGCGATGTGTACATATGCGAATACCTTGCTTTTGCTGATATGAGTGTAATGCTCGATGATGATATAAGAGGAAGAAGTTGGGGCATAAATATGGCACAAGATTGCTGGATCCATCCTTCTGCTCCATTTGTTACAATGACAACGCGTCCAAACGATAATGCCTGGAATAGAAGAGGGTAAACAATGGAATAGAGTTTGTCACCGAGTTCTGCGAAGCGTTTTTCTAATGGGCCGCTAAGACAATGTGCCTTGAAGCCCATGTTTTCTAACCAAGATGTGGTGAGGCATGTGTCGTCCCAATCAAAGAAGATTGTAGTGTTTGTGTGCGCGATAGGTAACTCTGCTTTGGCGATAGGGATTCCTATAAATCGGACAACGGGCTCTGTTTTGGGTGGCGTAGATTCTTGTTTTTCTGAACAAAAGGGTCTTTCTATGACCGATGAAGAGGCCATTCTTTTTCGTGCGGGTGTTAAAAAACATAGGCATAGAGTCATTCAATTTTTACTATCAGCATGTAGGCTAAAAATAAGTACCCATTAAAGGGGCTACTTAACTTCAGCAGGTTGCGGTATACCGTGATGTGCTCACTCTATTACTGATACATCCGTTAGGAGTATTTAATATGTTCCTACCGGTATCATGGAAAGTGCCTTAGTGATCGCTTGAATCTGCTCTTGATTTGTCATCTGCTTAGGCAAATACTCGTCCCCACCTGCGGGAGCTATAAAGCGAGGGGGTTCTCCTAGAACAAAGTGAAACAGTCCGCGGAATTTACGTTGCCGTAGAGTATGAGGTGGTGTCCAAGACAGGCAGATAGGGCATATGATGCTGCCGCGCCTATATTCTGTGAGCTCGCACAGCTGCTCACAACAGATACAACGTTTCTGATCGCCTTTGGCAGCCTGTAGTTTTTCTACAGAGTCAACAGAGAACAACCCCGATGGATTGCCCTGCTCGTCGGTGTCGGTGAAGTAAAGAGCGCAGTCAATGACGAGAGTTGTCGGATCGTTCCAACCAAAGATGCTGAGAAAGAGGCCTTGCTCGCAAAGTGGAAGGAGGAACTGCTCGATCTGTTGCCATTTCAGTTGTGTCATGTAGATGGGTATTTGCTCAATAACTTCACTACGAGTTCAATTTTTTTAATAAAGTGGTGCTGCTGCATTTTTCTTAGACCCTTGAAGATTAAAAACGGGAAGAGCGGGTTGCTCGTATTATCCTATTACGGATATGCGGGGTCAGCAACATTTTGCGGGTCAAACACGCGCCCTACACCATATACAGGATGAAAGATTGTCACTATGTTGTCTTCTTGATACTGCGCATCCACGTAGGGATTTTCATTCTTTCTTTCGGCAAGAAGCACCTTGTCATACGCATTTGCCTCGGCAATATAGAAACCGACTTGTAACCTTGCCTCGAACATGTCGACAAGGGGGTGTTTGTCTTCGGGAAGAGACATCTTTAGCTCTTGTACATGTATATACTTTTGAATAAGCTCTTCGTTGTTTATTACCGGAATCGCCCAAGCACCGTCTATAAAGGATACCATGGCAGTATCGTTGAAACCTGGTGCCCGAATGGTCCAACCGATTTTGTCAATAGCCCCACTGCTTCGTTTGACTTGTACATCTTCTTTCAGAAGGTTTGTCTGCTGAAACAGGGGATCTCCCTTGTAATGTTGGGGGCGCACGAAATGATTCCTGTGTAGCCAGGCCTATGCGTCGCGATCCGCCATAGCCCGGTGCTGAGGATCGTCGCATGCGATCACACTAAGCTGAAAGTCACAGTTCGCGTAGTAAGACTCATTTTTTCCGCAGTAGGAGCAAATAGGGCGAAACATTACCGTGCGAGTCGGCTCGGCAGATGTACGGGTTGCTGTGTTCATGATATATACTGAAGCTGGTTTATATGATTCAATTTTTTATACCACCATATGCTTATGCGCGGGTAGATGCCATTAGAAACTAGCCAACTCTGTGTCAAAGAAGGACGGCTCTATGAAAGCCCCCTTTTGAGCACTGTTCTCCTCTAATGCCATCAAGCGTGTCTGTTTTCGTGTCTCAAGCCAGCTATCGATTGTATTATTCCAGCTAGAATCCCACCTATCACGTAAACTCTCTTGGGCAATAACCTCTTCCTCAACGACGCGCATGGGTACTGTTTCTTCTAAGCAACGTTCCACCATACTGTCCATCTCCTGTAGAATGGCAGAAGGCATCTCATTTGCCTCCCAGTTCCAAACAATGTGCGCAGCCGCGTAGAGCCTATTGTTCGCAAGAAATACCTCATTCATAGCCATGTAGAGTTCATTCACAGCGTTACTATAGGCGTCTGTGTTCATTTGTAAAAAATATTCACATACCACCCGTATATTCAATTTTTTAAACCGCGCAAAGCCTCATATTCTGACATCACCTTTAGAGCCCCGTGTGCTTTAGCCCTAGCATCTATGAGCGCTGTCTCTGCGAGTTGTTTGTTACGAATGGCTTCTGCCACCGCGCGATATGTAAGGGCGTGTGGTAAGCCGAATTTGTGATAGATATTATCCCCAGTTTCTACGTTTCTTGCTGAGTGATAAAGGGTGTGGGCATCTTCTAATGCCGATACATCTGTCAATGCTTGTTTGTGTTGCTCAGAAGCAGATTCAAATAGACGCACGGCATCTTCCCAGATAGATACCGCCTTTGCGGCATTTTTCACAGCGGCAACAATGTCGTTTTCCGCTGACATTTCTAATCAGGTACCTTTTTAAAGTGGCGACACTTCCTTCAATTTTCCAAAGCCTTTGCCCAGAAGGCCTGTCGTAGTTGAGCTTCGTTCGCTTCTGCCTGTAAATCATGTAGTTTCTTACCCCAGTATACGCCGCTGTCTAACTGTGCGCGTAGCTCGGCAACTCTCGTATTTATGTGGCCTGATTCTGCATTGACCAGATTTTCGAACTTATCCTCTAGAAGTTCAAGGCGGTTATCCGCCATATCGCGAATATTTTTCAAATCAGACATGAGCACCATATTGAACTCCCTGATTGCCTGATACATCTCACGAACCTCACTTTCTTTCGCAGCGAGCCTTCTATCATTCTCTATTAAGTGTGGATGGAGAATCAATCTTACCTGGAAGTAGACTATGAAGACAATCAGCATACAATAAACAAGATCCGTGTGAATTTCCGTATTGGTATGAGAGAGTTTTGTAGAGTTAAGCATTTTCAGTTGGAGCTAATATTCCAGTATAGCGCACTGTCAGTCAATTTTAGAATTATGGGTACCGGTATGTGCCAAAGTTAGGTACACCCTCGGTGTGTATCTAACTTAGCCTACAGCGCAGCGCCGGCTTTGCCGGTGGGCGCGCTAAGTAGGTCGGCTCTGCCGAGCTTTTTACATTTCTACAGTAGTGATGTAAGCACAGATTAAATACTCCATTAGGAGTATTTAATCCAGCATATCGCGGTATTAGAAATCTCCAGCGATATAAAAAATGACTGTTTGATTGTTACTGTCACATCTCTACAATGGCGCTGTAAGCACATTGCCCTATAAACTTACCATGTATATTCTTCGCTTCTCAGAGTATCGTGTTGCCCCATTACTTCGCGTGTGCCATCTTCCATGAGTGTAACTCGCAGGGGCTCGTATTCACAAATCTCTGTAAGAGTTACAGGGGTTGCTCCGAGACTGGCGAATCGCGCGTTAAGGCTCTCGAGTGTCATGGAGACAGCTATCGTATGTTCTGTACCCTCATCAAGCTCTTCATTGAAGAACTCTGCGATGGTTGCTGTAGAGCCATGTGCTTGGAGAAGACGTTGGATGTCCGCGCGCTGAAACGCCAGGTGGGGGGACTCTTCAACATCAAATGGTCCAGGGGCATGGACAACTTCTGACAAAGGCGGAGTCTTAGGCCTAAAGCACTCCTCGCAGACGTCAAACTCGCACGCGTCACAGTGGTAGAAGGCACATGTGATTTGTTCTTTATGACAGATATCGCATTTCACGCCTACACCATAAGTGGGCGGGATGTCCCCTGCGGCGAATAACTCCAGGGGGCATACGTGATGGTAGTAGTGAGGGGGGCGAGCCACCTCCTGTGCGGCTCTTTGTAGCATTTCCCAGGATTCCACGCGCTCAGATGTAGTGGCAGCAGAGTTTAATGCCGTATCTTCTACGGGCTCGGGCTCCTGTTGTGTCAAAGTGATTTGTGGAGCTTGGATAATCGCCATGGCACCATTTACCACGGCATCATCATCTTCCTCTGTGTAGGGGGCAGGGGGATAGATAGAGGTAAGTTGCTGCCACTGAGCATCTGACATCGCCCCGCCCTGCTCGCGCAACATCCGCTCAAACTCGTAGCGCGTGATCTCTACAGTGTCATACTCGTCAAAGTTTATCTCTGCCTCTACGCCCGCGGTTAAGCCTACGCCGCCGTAGGCGCGAAAGATGTAGTCTAAGCCAATGCGCGAGATGCGGATAGCGCCGCCGTCGTCGAAGTAATGCTCATCATCCTCCACGTCGTCATTGTCCTCTTCGTCGTCGTCCTCGTCGTCGTCGTCGTTATCCCCCTCTACCGCGCAGTTCTCCAAACTCACAGCCTCTTTTCGACATAGGGGGCAGGTACTATGTTCTTGGCCGGAGTGCCACTTCGAAATACATCTTGGATGGAAGAGGTGGCCGCAGGAGGAACGGTGGCTACCCGTGGCCTCCGCCCCTGCCGGCGCGGGAAAGTCAATCACGGTGTTGTAGCAGATAGAGCATTCTGATTGTTCTGACATCTTTGCCGAGGTGTAAAAATAACTTGTCGAATGCCATATTCAATTTTTATACATTACGTGCCGCGATTTCCTGACAGATTAGGTCGATGTGGCGGCGATAGCCAGGATGGAGGCGCTCCATCTCGGCCATCTCATCTGGTCGGATGCTGTAGCGCGGGTGCTGCTCACCAGGCCAAAACCAGCGAGACGGGTTTTTGAAGTTCCACTCCAGATACTCGACGCGCTCCCTCAACCGCTTCGCCTCCCACTTGGCCTTCTCTTCCTCCCGCATTACCCGCAACTCGCTCAGAAGAGTGGTGACGATGTGTAGCGCGGCACCCCCATCCCACGCCACTTCCACGGGCTTTTCGCCATCTGAGAAGATGACTTTCGCATTTTCCATTGCCACCTTGAAGCCGGCTTCGTCTGTGACCGGCCTCCAGTAGGTCAAATGGGTGTGGAAGACGGTAAGCGGGGTGAGTTCAATCTGCTTCTGCTTGTATTCGCCCAGGAGTTCTCGGTTCTTAGTTGCCAAGACCCAGCCATCCCAGTCGCGCAGGGCCGCACGGTATGAGCCAATGAGGCATGACATGGAAGCACCGCTGTGTAAGGATGACATCTTATCCTGTACGGCGTCAACGATGGGGCTACATGAGGACTCCTCTGGTTTCAGAGAGCGCAAGAACTCACGGGCGCCAGGCGTAGCGTCAAGGGCTGTGCGGGCGTCGTTGTAGAAGAAGGCGTTCTCCTCAGACATCCAGTCGAAGGTCTCTGGCTCCTCCTTCTTCGTCAAGCCGCGCGCCTCGGAGAACGCCTTCCAGCCGCCGATGAGAATAGTGCTCTGCTTTGCCATGTCTGTTGCGCAGGGGGTACAAAAACAGGGGGGTAAAGTCGTTTCAAATTTATATTCCGGTACGATACCCCTCGTACCATAAAAAAAGAGACCAATAGTCTCTGACTTACGGAGGGTGGTTTCGATCCACCGACTTCTGGGTTATGAGCCCAGCGCAATTCCTCTATGCTACTCCGTATGGCAATCCCCCTTTAGAGTGGAAATGACTTTCAATTTTATGCTTTCCAAAGTTTAGTTGCCGGTATACACGGAGCCGAAGACGCGGAAAGAACACCAGCTCTGTCCGTCCCAGTGCGCGTGAGCTCTACATGAGATGTGACCCTTCTTCAGGTCCACGATCTCGCACTGCTCGCAGCAGACCCACGAGTACTTGCCAGAGGTGTCGGCGAGGCACGACTTGACCAACTCGAGGTTCTTGGCGGCGAGGGCCGCGCGGCGCTTCTCCGCCCTCTTGGCAGCCTCTTCCTCCCTGGCAACCTTTACCTGCTTCTTAACCGTTGCCCTGCGAACGCAGTGTTCCTCATCTTCCTGATTACGCGCCCTGTCCCGCACGTGCTCTTCTTCGGCCTCGGTCAGCATGCCAAGGCTTGTGCGCACCTCGTCTTCCTGGAGCTCAAACGGAAGTATCCACCAGCGGGCCACAGGGTTCCAGCGGCCGCCGAGGCCCTTGATCTTCTCCCTGATGGGGAACGTATGGCCACTCACAATCAGCCTCGCCTCTCCTTCCAGCGCAAACTCGGGCACTGCACGATATACGTGAACGGGCATCGCTCTCGCTGGCGGGGTAGTGAAAAGAGGGGCGGCGGCGGCGGTTCAATTTTTCGGGGGTCATCTTGGCCCTACAAAAAAAGAGCGTTTTTTTCTTTTTCTTTTGTGTTGTGCTCTTTTTAATCCCCCCAGACCCCTACTTACCCCCTTTAAAGCTCGTCCAAGTCCACGGGCGCCCCTTCCCTGTCCTCAGCAGCGGCCACGGCATCCTTCAGCGCGGCGCGCGCAGAGCGGTCACCACCGCCTCCGCCGGCAGCCAGAAGCTCCTCCTCGCCCTCGTCATCCTCCTCAGAGCGGTCAAACTCGAAGCCCTGGTCGGCCTCGGCGCTCTCGTCGAAGAACTCCTTGGGCGGAGTGAGGCGCGGATTGGCCTTCTGGTAGAGGGCAACGACCTTCTTGGCGATGGCGACTCGCATCTTACCCGTCACTTGCATGCCCTCAATGATGATGTAATCGCCAGAGCACATACACGCCTGGCGGTCCGTCTTGGTGGCCGCCTTACCGCGGAAGGCAATACGGCCGGCCACGGGTGCGGAGACGGTCTCGCCAGAGAAGAGCCTCACCTCCAGGCGCCCTGCGCCAAAGCCGCGGATGACTCGCCCCAGAACGAAGCCCTCGCTCTGCGCAGGAATGGCCTGCGGCTCCGTCTTCAAGCGCTCTGACCAGAACTTCGCCGCACTCGTACTCTCCACAAGCGAGAGGAAGTCAGCCACGCTCTCCGCAACCTTTCCCTCTGCCTTCGCAGCCCGTTTCCCCAGTTGGCGCCCCGTAACGGCGCTCCGCTTCTTGCTCTGCGTTGCTGTGTTGTGTTGTGGCATTTTCGCTTTTCCTGTTTGATACTCTGAACAATTCAGAGTTTCGTGCTACAGGGTAATGGAAAGCCAGGAGATATTTGCCATTCAATTTTATTAGTAAATTGACTCTGTGAAAAAAAATCCAGAGGTTCGCAGAGCCATCCTCTGTTTTTTATTCGACAAATCAATTCTAAAAAAAAATTGAAAGCAAATCCATCCCCTATAGCCAGCATCACAAAACAGGCAGAAATGAGCATCAACGAGAGCATCATCAAGCAGCTGACGACCCTGGAGCAGAGCATGGCAGAGCAGATGGCGGCCATGGCAGAGATGCGCAAGGCGTTGGGCCTGGGCGAGCTCGCTCTGCCTGGCAAGGCCAAGAAGGCGCGCAAGTCCAAGAAGGCCTCCTCTGCCGCCTCTGACGCGGGCTCTGCCGCGGAGCCCAAGGCCCCCTCTGCCTGGAACACCCTGGTGGCCGAGACGGTAGCAGAGATGAAGCAGAGCGGCTGGGAGAGCTGGACGGACCTGAAGGGGGTCTCCTGGCCGGCCTCTCGCCATGGCCCGGTGAAGGACAAGAGCGGCGCAGAGCGTGAGGCTTTCGTGTTTGACGGCGGCGAGCACGACGGTAAGGAGCCCAGCCCTGCTCTGGGCGGCATGGTGCGCGCCTCCTTCTTGAAGGCCCAGAGCGACCCCGCGGCGGCAGAGAAGGCCCGCGCCTACCACGCCAAGCTCGCAGAGAAGCGCTGTGCCTCTGCCTCGACTGGCTCTGGCGAGCGCGAGGAGCCCGTGGCCGACGCAGAGGGCGCGCCGGTGGCCAAGAAGAGCGGCCGCCCCAAGATGACGGACGAGCAGAAGGCGGCGGCGAAGCTCAAGCGCGACGCCAAGAAGGCCGCAGGGGTGGTGGCCCCCAAGGCAGAGGAGGACGGCGAGTTCTCTGACGTGCCCGAGGAAGCGGCCGCCCCGCCGCCCGCGGCCGCCCCGCCGGCCCCCTCTGCCCCGCCGGCAGCCGCACCCAAGAAGGTGATTATGAAGCCCAAGGCCGCGCCCGCGCCCAAGCCGCTCGACCTCACCTTCTTCCCCTGGACCTACGACGGCAAGAAGTACATCACGAACGACCGCGGCGACGTGATTGAGCCAGAGGAGGGCCAGTGGGTGGGCCGCTTCAACGGCAAGAGCATCGACACCTCGGTGCCCGAGCCCGCGGACATGGATAGCGTAGAGATGCGCGAGTAAACCTCAAAAGCTCTGAAATGAGTTAAAAACACTGCTAAATACAGACAAAACAAAAGAAAACAAATAGGGGGACTTTTTTTTGGAAAATTGAACCCGCGCCCTCGGCCCTATAGGGTTACCCGACAGAAATGTCAGACACCAGTGAGAGCTACGATGATGAGGCCTACTACGACGACTTGGCGGAGGCATGGGATGAGCGTGGCGGGAGCCGCGGCGGCTGCGGCAGCGGCGGTGGGGGCACTTCGAAGAAGAAGAAAAGGGCCCCGCCAACGACAGTGGGGCGCATGCGCGTGGGCGGCACACAGGCCTGGGGTATCTCACAGCAGGTCTGTGGAAAGGGTTGTAAGAAGAAGTGCTGTAGTGGCGCAGATAAAAAGACCCCTACTATGTAAAAATTGAAGTAGCCCATACCCCTGTTTTTTATTAGCCTTCTATAAAAACATGCCAGAGTATCTTGGCAAAGCACCCATTAAAAACCTCTTCGATGAGCTGCCCACTGACATGATTTACTACGAAATCTTTCCCTATCTGGACTACAACTCTCGTGTCACGGCGAACCTGCTTTTACCCTTGAAAGACCGTCTGCGTACTCCACTTATGAAAGACGCGATACTCGGATTTTCAATACAGCTAGGTATTACTAAGATTATTCCTCTAGTGCGCAAACAGGCTAAAACCGCGAACAATATCGCGCGTAATCGCCTCACCCTGAAAATCTGGCGAATGCTACGCATGTTCCCAGAGTTATATCAGTACAACTCTGCGTTTCGTGAGGTCGCCACAACCAAGGCTCTGGAATTCAGCAAGACAGAAGAGCTTTCCAATATCACACGACACACGCGTAACGAGCTGAAGAAGCTATGTGGGGATTTCCTGCTTTCTCTTGAGACTTGCTACCCCTATGTGCGCGAAGTGAGAGACTCCTCTAAAATAGATGAGTGGAGTGCGGTAAACATGCCCCAGAGCTTTAACAAGAAATTTCTGTTTGAGCGCATCAAAAAGGCAATGGCAGCGGCCACGTTTGATAACATTAGTATTTTGGAATCGCTCATTCAGGAGGCTTTGCGTAAGGGTATTCCCGCAACCCACGAGTTGCTAGTAGATGCTATTTCTCGCCTTGAGGCACTGCTTGCCTAAGTCTACTGTATGGGGGTGTAGCGGCATGTGCCAAAGTTTATGCTGATGGGTAATCTATTTTTTTAGTAAAATTGATAGGCACTCATAACAACTCCTATAACACCCCCCATGCCCACCGTTACTATGAGCATTGCCGAGCTCACTCAGCGCGTCGTCGAGGCGGTTGGCAAGCCCATCCACAGCCCTATTGTGGCGAACAAGGGCGCCCAGGGTCTCTTACTGGAGACTCTCACGGGCATTCCCCACACCTCCAACTCTCTCGACTGCACAGACGGCGAACTGAAAGTGTATCCGGTCATTCGCAACTCAAAAGGGCGCCTTGTGCCCAAGGAGACGATGGCCGTCTGTATGCTCTCTACAGAGAACTTGCGCGAAAGCGAGTTCGAGGCATCGCGCCCCGGGAAAAAGATGAGCACGATGCTGGTCGTGCCCTACCAGCGTGACGGGGAGAATATCACCTTCTTGGAGCCCTTCACATTCCGGCTCACAGACCACCCGGAAATCGCGGCGGCCCTGCGTGCAGACTACGACGCCATCCGGCAGAAGTTCTTGCTGGACGGAACGCTCACCGGGGCCACGGGCGCCCTTCTCCAGAATAGGACAAAGGGTACGGGCCATGGCTCAACCTCGCGTGCCTTCTATCTACGGAAGGGGTTCATGAAGAGTCTGGTGCCCATTCACCTCGGATGAAAATTGAAATGAAACTGCCATCCCTATGTAGTATCCTCGGCTGAGCAAATGGGTGCCTACTTCGCAAAGGGCTCGAAGGGCTTTGAGGCGGCCACTGCTACGGGCACTGCCGTGGTGAATCAACTCAATGTGGAGAGGCAGCGCCTAATACGCCAGCAGGCAATAAAGGCGGGTAATGTGCGCGCAGCAGCTATTCGGCGCGGCTATTCCAATCCTCTCAAACACGGATACTACTGACCATATAAAGGCCTACTCTTAATCAGCAGCTCCATCGTGCGCGAAGAAGGCGCAACAGAGTGAATGGCGCGACGACAAGAGATTTTTTTCACCTCGAACTCCTCCGCGGGAAAGGCGTTCTTGACAACCTCCACATCCGCGTTACTCATAAGGAGCTCCACACCCTTCTGGCGTAACTCTCCACAGAGCTCGAAAAGCCGCGTGTGATTTTCTAGTGAGAATCCACCCGCAACATAGTCTACAAAGGAGGTATGATTCTCTGGGGCGTATGGGGGGTCGAGATAGACAAAGTCGCCGGCGTTACAAGTGGACAGGCAGTCGGTGAACGGCTCACAGAAGAATACTACATCTTTTATCAGGTCGGAGACTGCCCTGATATGAGTTTCATCGATAACACTCGGATTCTTATAGTTGCCGTAGGGCACATTGAAGCCGCGAGGGCCTTCGCGCCAGAGCCCACGGAAGCAGGTTTTGTTGAGGAACAAGAACATGGCGGAGGCCGCCACGGTGGAGCGCTCACCCGTATCCAGCGCGTTGAAGCGTGCGCGTATCCAATAATAGTAGGATTCACGCGACGTCCTCGCTTCCGCCAAAGTGCTTGGCGCACGATTCACTACTGTCCCAGTACATGTGGCGAACTCGGTGGTCAACGCGCGAACAGCTGTTATAAGAGCTTCGACGTCCTTTTGGACATTCTCGTATAGGGCGATAAGGTTCAGATTCAAGTCACTCGCAAATATGTGACCCGATACTTGTATAGCCCCCTGTTGAACACTCGAAAGAAGCGCAAGCAGAACACTGCCGCCGCCTACAAAGGGCTCGTAGTAGTTGTTCATTTCTGTAGGGAAGAGACCGATTACCTCCTTGATAATCTGTGTCTTACCTCCAACCCATTTCAAGAATGGTTTCACGGGCTCCATGTGTTATTGGTATATTGGCAGCGCGAGTGTCAAATTTTCACTGGGCAATCAGAGTAACCCCGCGGCCATACCAAGGGAAAATCCAAGGCCGCAGCTCACCGGGGTCCCCATCTGTCATATTCGTAATCTCTCTACGAACCATTTTGGGATGTACATTGTTATAGAAGTAGAGGTCTTCGCTCGTAGGGACATGAGACGTCGAGAGCTGTGTCATTGTTCCAGGAGAAGTTCCGAAGGTTTCCACATAACGCCTTTTGGCCTTATGCTCTTCCAACTTACGCACCACGTATATAAATATAAAAAGGCCTACGAATGATAACACTATTGTCAGGGGAAACGGACGCATTCTATTATGCTCGTCCTACTTTGTTTCTGGCTTATCAGAGAAATAGAAGGTGTATGGATTCAAATAGTATCCGTATAGGCGTAATATCTTCGGAAGCGTATTATACCATGCGTCGAATATGAGAAGACCTCCACCGAAAGAAATGAATAACTCATCCCATCCGTCGATTACAGGCGAGCCATTCAGATAGAAATACACCATAAGAAATATGCCAAGCGACGTTTTGAACACTAGGTCTGTGATTAAATAACTTATATGGTCATCGCCCAAAACCCCTACAGAGATAAGTACAAACTGTAGAATCATAGCAACTTTCAGGAAAATAAGCCATAGTTTATACGCCTTCATTACTATCTTTAAATAACACTATAAAATATATGCTCTTACGCCTCGCGTCCATTTTGACATGTTTTTTTTATTATCACACGGATGCGGCTCCGGACACGGTGGGCTCAACAGGGTGTACCGCCTCGGCCTGTGTTCTCGCGAATGCGCGCCTACGATTTGGAACAGGCGCAGAGAACTCTGTGAATAACTGGGGATCGTTTCAGCAGCCGTGGTATTTCTCTCCTAGCGCGAGTCAGTGGTATAAGCTAACTTTCAACAACTATCCTCTTGATACGGCCATAGGCACGGGCACAAGCGGCCCGAACTGGAGTGGCACGACTGTAGTGGATTTATATACGCAGACTCCCTCCAACCCGACCACGGACTACTCGAACTTTGTAGTGGATAGCAGTGACGCGTCAAAGACGACCGGCTACGGGAAAATCGTATCGTCGCGCACGTTTACGATTCTTGGGCAGCAGATTATTCTCCAGAATACCTTTTCACTCGGACTCAACGACAGTTTCGTGAAGATTACTACGCAGGTTACGAACAACGCTACGACGCCTGTACAGAATATGCTGGTCTGGGTAGGGACACGCGACGACTTTGTGGGGGTGACAGATGTGAATACGAAGACGCGTGGCAATCTTATCGCGGGCAACTTCACTCCTGTTACGGCTAACAATCAGAGCTCGCGGGCAATCATGATTACGAATACGAATGAGGGTGTTCTCTTCTATTCTGAGACACCCGGTGTGATGACATCGTATGCGCTGTGCTGCTCGTTTTCGAATGTGTATAACACATATCCTCTAACTCTCGCGCCGGCCACACCCAACCCTACGGATGGGTCCTATGCGGCAGTGTTACCTATAGGGAATGTGACAGTGGGAGGTTCTTCCAGTATTATATGGTATTACGCTGCGGGCGCAGTCACATCTCTCGCGGATGTCGCACAGAGTGTGGCGGTAGCACAGGTGGCGGATGCGAGTCCCACTTCGACGCCTAGTGAGACTCCTACTGCCTCTTATACGGCACCTGCCACCCCTTCTAATAGCCCTACAGGCACATCTACTAAGACACCTACAGGAACAGGCACCCCTACTCAGACTTCCACACAAACCCCTACAGGAACAGGGACTCCGACACGGACACTCAGCCCCACTACGTCTCAGACTCTTTCTGCCTCTCCTGCGCCTGCGCCTCTGCCTCAAGTCACTGCGCAGCCTGTGTACATTGTGAACATTCCGAGCAAGGATTCGGGGGTAGTAGACCCCCTGATATACTTATATGTATTCTTACCTATCAATGTGCTGCTTCTCTGCGTGTGTTGTATAGGAGTAGGTGCGCTGCTTTCTAGGCGGCGTGCCCCTTCAGAGGAAGTCAAAAAAGTCGCCACCCTTCAGTTTCGCGAGGCCTGGGCACCATAATATAAACTATTCTCTGTAATACAGAGTAAGGCTTATATGAATTATGTGGGGTATACGAATGGTGAGATAGAGAAAGAGGGATTTATCGATTCATTATCGTATTGTTTGTGTGGTCTAGAGGTAAAGAGCATAAAGGGGCATGAGCCCTGTGTACAGTCAGGTATATTTCAAGGTAAGTATAAAACGGAATCGGGATGGAAGGAGTTCTGTAAGCAAAATGGTAGGCGTGTCGCAGAATATTATATAGAGGCGGCCCGGTTAACCAAAGCAAAAATGCTAAATAATAATAGGAATGGTCAGGGGTCGAACGACCAAGAATAGAAGATTGAGAACTACACGAAAGCGTGGGAGCGCAAGCGGCGGCGGTAGCAGCGGCGGCCCACGTGTTCTTATCTTTTACCATATATATTGTAACCAACAAACCCTCTCTATATTGAAGGACCAGGTGACGAAGATAGTCTACAGTGGGCTATATGATGCGTTAGAGAGTATCAAGTGTTTCTTGACGGGCGACGAAAAATTCATGGAGCCCGTTCGCTCTTTTTTGAGAGATTCTGGTAAAAAGTTCATCATAGAAGCTACGGGCGTCGATGATAAGACATTTGAGCGTTTCACATTGAACCGGATTCCAAAGCTCCTCAACGACGAAGACCGGTTTCTCTATATCCATACAAAGGGTGTCAGCGAAAAACATGCGAACAATGACAATGTATATTGGTGGAGAGCGTGGATGGAGTATCATTTAATCTTCCGATACAAGGAATGTTTGGAGGCGCTCCAAAAGGTGAACTTGGTGGGAGTAGGATATACGACAAAGATGATAGGGCCGCATTTCAGTGGAAACTTCTGGTGGACGAAGGGCTCCTATTTCAAGTCATTGCCGAAAAACGCGGATGGCACGTTGAATATTGGGGAAGGTTATACAGACCCCGAGAACTTTGTTTTCAAGGGGCAGAATCCCACGCATTTGGATATTGACCAGGGTCGCGCGGCGGATCCTGATACAGATTATTATTCTTTCAGGCCAGGTGTGCGTGCGGCCAATCGTCCTGCGAAGCCGACCAAGGGAGGGCGGCGGTCGAAAACACGGTAACCACACCTTAAATACGTATACTATATAGATGGGGCGCAAGCAGCGCGCGCAGTATCTTATCTATATAGTATTGGCTGTGGTGGCCGTTTTACTATATTTACGGCTGCGCGGAGGTGTAGAAGGCTTTGCGGGGGAGTCTGAGTTAGTCGATGTTCCATTTTTCATTCCGCATAAGACTAGCAATGATAGCAGAGTAGTTGCAAATGTTCCTCTCACTATATATCAATCGTGGCACGATAATAAGGTACCCCTTAAGATGAAAGAAACTATATACAAGTTGATAGAAATAAATCCTGAGTGCGATTATTATCTATATTCTGATGATAAATCGCGCAGCTTTATAAAAGAGAACTTTGATGAGGATGTATTGAACGCATTTGATAGTCTGAAACCAGGTGCATATAAATCAGACCTATGGCGATACTGCATTTTATATAAGAATGGAGGAATATATTTGGATATTAAGCTATATTCTATGAAGTCATTAATACCCATTATAAAGGAAAATCCTACTATTTATGTGAAGGATTGGCCTGGCTCCTGTAGCGAAGAGATTGGTATATACAACGCATTTATGGTATCACCGCCGAATAATGAGATATTCAAATATTGTATTGATGATATTGTGAATAGTTGTAAACTGAAACTATACAAAGACGGTGTTCTAAGTATAACTGGTCCCTGCCTTCTTGGAAATATCATAAAGAATAAGAAATCACTTGAGTTCATACAAGCTCTTCCATTCAAACTCATTTGGTTTGGTCGCCCAGAAAACAACGTCGAAATACAATACAATGGCGAGGCAATCATTAAGTCATATAGCTCATATAGAGCAGAGCAGTCAAAGTTTCAAAAGACGAAGCATTATTCGGAGATGTGGATAGCTAGAGATGTATATAACTAAGATATACCCGTATAGAGAACAAAGACTACGTGCAACATAGTAAGTAGTCTTGGTGCTTTGTAAGCATTCTATTTATTTGCATTTTTTACCATAGCATCCCTCTGGTCGGTCCAGTTCACGTACCCATCTTTAAAGAAAAGAGAGCCATATACATTCTCACTATACTTTCCTTGGAAGTGGTCAGCGGATAGAATATATATACCTTTATCTATAAAGGGTTTATTATCTTTCTTATACATCTCAAAAAGCTGTTCGGCGGTTTTATCATTTATCTGGAGATAGGATTGAATGGCTTTTGTCCAGATGGAGGGGCCCGTTGTCTCATGTACAAAATGCTGCGAGCTAACATCTATACGATTATCTTTATAGTTATTGAGAATGAACTTACTAATGTATCTCATTGCTGGATGTTCTTTCGAGCAGTAGATAGTCCATTGGCAAAAGTGTATTTCACCACCTTTTTCTGGAGATATTACAAGCGCATCTTTTGTACTAAACTCGTTGAACCATTGGCTCGCAGGTAATAGACATATACTATCGACATCCGTATATACGCCCCCGTGTGTTGTTAAAATAAGGTAACGCCATAAGTCAGCTTTCATTACACCAAGTGGTAGCGCTTTGAAAAATGCATACATATCATTATCCCAGTTTCCCTTTATATATTTATCAATGTGATCATCGTCATATAGCTCTACGGTCCATCCAGGATTTTTATCTATCCAAGATTTCCGAAGTCTTGCTGCTTGAGGAGGGAGTTCTTTATTCTTGTATGTCTGCCATATAATATGTGGTATGATATCCTTATTTTCGAAAGGCTCTATACTATATTTGGTTGTATATATACTATATAAGAAAATGATAATGAGTATGGCCCCGATTATATATAGGGCCTTTCTACCATATTTCCCATATTTCATCCTACTACTATACTATGTATAAAATAGAGCGCGGAAAATATATTAAATATACAACTATATAGATGGGGAGGTATACGAGTAAACTATGGATAGTGGTGACTATAGTACTATTCACACTATTTACCATGAATGTCATGCATAGAAGAATAGACGGATTTAGCAACCAGCTTGCAAGAATAGATAGTTTTACTCGACGGACCGATACTTCTAGTGCTACAGAAGTATCTGGAGTACCTCTTGTGGTGTATAGGTCTTGGAGCTCCAACAACATACCTGTAAGAATGATGGAGACTGTGAAGAAAACAATGGCAATGACGCCCGAGTTTGATAACTACTTTTTTTCGGATAATGATTGTGTTAAGTTCATCGAAGATAACTATGAGCCGAATGTGGCGAAAGCATTCCGATGCTTAAAACCGGGTGCATACAAATCTGATTTATGGAGATACTGTATTTTATATAAGAAAGGTGGTATATACATTGATATAAAGTTGGAGCTACAGTTTCCTTTAAAGGGTATATTGGAAAAGTATCCGAAACTATTTATTGTAGATATGGCTAAATGTAATGATACAATACCCCTTTGGAATGGTGTTATGTCATCCCCACCCGGTAATCCAATGTTTAAAGCGTGCATCGACGAAGTTGTAAAGAACTGTAAGAACAGGGATTATAAGTCAAACGATTTAGATGTGACGGCGTGTTGTTTATTAGGGAGGATGACGGATATCTATGAAGGAAAGGAGTTTACACCATCACTACCATTTAGACATAAAGAGCTTAGAAAGTTTCACTATAATGATGAACTGATGTTTATTGAATATGATGGATATAGGGAAGACCAAACTGCTCACCAAACTACGGGTAGGTATGGACAAATGTGGAAAGATAGGGATGTATTTGATATGAGCATACTGTTTGAATAAAAATGTATGACAATAAAAGTATGAATCGCGACCATCTAGACTTTTTGAAGGTCTATCAGTTCGATTCTAAGTTGCGCTTAGGTCTACAAACAGATGGAGGATATGTTATCGCAGATATTAGTGGTGGTTATGATTGTTATATTTCTGCAGGGGTTGGTCGTGAAGAGTCATTTACACGCGACTTTCTTTCCAAGTACTCGATGAACGAGTTCAACACATTTGGGATTGATGCAAGTATCGATGAATACCCCTCCGAGTATACCAATAACATATCATTTATAAAGAAGAAGATATCGGATACCAACACTCTATCTACGACAAATCTTTCTCCTCTCATACAGAAGTTCAACGATATATTTTTGAAAATAGACGTGGAAGGTGCAGAGTATCCTTGGATACAATCACTGACATT
>SXGQ01092571.1_pt1 | contig 29260 bp, 29 predicted proteins | sample 3178371 | NCBI WGS metagenome assembly SXGQ01 (sample SAMN11356859, study PRJNA531348) | freshwater metagenome | isolation source: freshwater sample F1-20 | place: China: Fuxian Lake, Yuxi | collected 2017-12-25 | reverse complement strand
GAATCGTTTCCAGGTTGCGTTGTGGTGATTTCGCACGACCGCTGGTTCCTCGACCGAATTGCAACACACGTGTTGGCATTTGAAGGCGATAGCCAAGTGCGTTGGTTTGAAGGAAACTTCTCCGACTACGAGGCATGGCGCAAGAAAGAACTTGGCTCTACTGCCGACCAACCGCACCGCATTAAGTACAAGCCGCTAGCCCGATAACTGCCATGGTTGCGCTTCGCCGAATTCGCGTGTTGTGTGGTGTGATATTTGTGAGCGGCATTGCTGGCCTCATTATTTCTTCCATTGCGGGAAACAACGTTGGCGTGGTCACCACCATTGGCCTCATCACGTCACTTGCCGCAATTGTTTTGCTCACTGCATCCACCATTGCTGCCAACAAGCGCATCGATGCCTTCGACGATGCGGCGGCCGAACAACTGGAGCGAAATGTTGATGCGTTGATTGCGTCTGGCACTAACGAAGCCTCGTTGCGCGCGATTGTTCGAGACGCGATCAACTTGGGACGCAGCGCTTCGTGACATTCACCGACGCCGAGCTTGCCCACTACCTCGCGGAAGAAACTGGAAAACGACTGCTTGCAGTTCGTGAACGCCTATTCAACGATGGTGCATCACCGTGGTATGCAAAAGACGTGGGCGATGCAGCCGCGCAACGTTTCCTGGATGAAGCGCTAGCCGAGCACCGACCAAACGACGCGGTGTTGTCGGAGGAAGCAGCCGACGATTCCAACCGCATGACGGCCGACCGCGTATGGATTATCGACCCACTCGATGGCACGCAGGAGTACAGCGAATTTGATCGTGCAGACTGGGCCGTGCACATTGCACTATGGGAACGAAAAGATGCGCAGGGTTTGCCGTCAAACGAAGGAACGCTGACAGCGGGTGCCGTTTCGCTGCCCGCGTTTGGCATGGTGCTCAACACCAACGAGCCGCCGCCAACACCTCCGAAACACGAAGGCGCACCGAGGCTTGTTGTCTCGCGCAACCGCGCAACCGATGCGGCAATCGTTGTGGCCCAAGCATTGAATTGCGAAGTTGCGCGACTGGGTTCGGCGGGGGCCAAAGCAATGTCGGTGGTGCTGGGCGAAACCGATATCTACGTGCACGCCGGCGGCATGCACCAGTGGGACTCGGCTGCGCCGGTGGCTGTTGCCGAGGCAGCGGGCCTATTTACCAGCCGTATTGATGGCTCGCCGTTGGTGTACAACATGCGTGACACCTGGCTCCCCGACCTGATTGTGTGCCAACAACATTTGGCACAACAAGTCATTGCTGCACTTCGCGCAGGCAGAATTATCAGGTGACTTCTCCCCTTGATTGCAGCTGGGCCGCGTTTGACGACAATGCGCCGTGGGTACTCGAACCCAAAAAGATCGCATGGCACAACACCGCAGTTGCATTGCGTGCAAGCGCTCAACAAGAAATACCGGTGTTAACAACACCAACCAAACTTCCGCCCGTTGCCCGCCTCATCACGGTTGTCTGGGTGTTAAGCGTTGCCCTATTGCCATGGTTCATTAAAAAGAAGCGCAACAAGTTTGCTACGTCCGAGGCAAGCAATGCGTACATATCGTTGCGCATGCGCAAGGCCGTCGAGCGCTTGGGAAGTACCTACATCAAGCTTGGGCAAATCATCAGCAGCGGTGAAGGTCTGTTCCCTGCCGAGTTGGTAAACGAATTCAAACTGTGTCGCGACCAAGTGCCACCAATCCCATTCAACGAAGTGCAACAAGTAATTGAAAGTGATTTGGGCGCACGGCTTACCGATGTGTTCTCGTACATTGACACCACACCGCTTGCCGCTGCATCCATTGCGCAAGTACACGTTGCAACTTTGATCACGGGTGAAAACGTGGTGGTTAAGGTACAGCGCCCATCGGTTTCCAAAATGGTGCGCCAAGACTTGCGGGTCATGGCATGGCTTGCGCCACACCTCGTTGGCCGCATCAAAGTAAGCGCGCTTGCAAACCCACCAGCGCTTGTGGAGTTGTTTGCCGAAACCATTGTCGAAGAACTTGATTTCCGAATTGAAGCCGACAACATGTTGGACGTTGCCAAGATGCTTCACGAGTTGGGCCAAACCGGATACATCGTTCCTCGCCCGCACCCAAAGCTGGTGACGCGCCGCGTGCTGATCATGCAACGACTGAGCGGCTTCAAGTTTGACGACGTAGTTGGCATGCACGGTGCAGGAATCGACACGCAACAAGTAATTCGCACCGGCATGATTGCCTTCATGGAAGGCGCAATGATCTATGGCGTATTCCACGGAGATTTGCACGGCGGCAACTTGTTCGTGATGAAAGACGGTAAGACCGCGCTACTCGACTTCGGCATCGTTGGCCGCCTCACCGGCGCCCGCCGCATGGCCTTCCTGCGATTAATGCTGAACGCAACGACTAACAACATTGTTGGACAGGTGGAAGCGTTGCGCGACCTAGGCGCGTTACCGATGGACACCGACATTCAGGCAGTGATCAAAGACTTGAACCTTGGCGCACCAGTGATCGACCCCACCACATTGTCGGGCGAAGAGTTGGTGAAAGAAGTGCAGCGCATTGTGAAGGCAATGTTGGGCTACGGCGCACGCATGCCAAAAGAACTGATGCTGTACGTGAAGAACATGGTGTTTTTGGATGGTGCAATTGCGCGCCTTGCCCCGGACCTCGACATCCTTGCCGAGATTGCATCTATCTCCATGCTGTTTGCCGAAAAGCACGGTGAACGACTTGGCCGCGAATTGGGCATCGACCACAACGCTGTCGAGATCAACCTCGACAGCGTGAAGGCCGGCTTTGGTGTGGACGCCAGCACCAATTCGATGACCTACCGAGATTTGCAAAAGCGCCGCGAGCTGATCCAAAAGCGCATGCGCGAACACGTGGGTCGCTGATCTAGTTTCTTCCCCCATGAGACTTGTGGTGGCCAGGTGCAGTGTGGTGTATGAGGGCCGCCTGGATGCATCGCTTCCCGAAGCAACACGACTATTGATGCGCAAAGCCGACGGCTGCATTGCTATTCATGCCGATGGCGGCGCATACAAACCACTGAACTGGATGAACGCGCCCAACACCGTTGTGGAACACGACGAGAAGTGGGTGGTGACTAACCCGAAGGGTGAGGTGCTGACCATCTACCTGCACGAAGTATTCAGCGACATGTCGCACGAACTGGGCGAGGACCCAGGCCTCACCAAAGACGGCGTTGAAGCACACCTGCAAGAGTTGCTTGCCGCACTTCCCGAATCGATCGAAGCAGGGCTCACACTTATTCGACGCGAATACCCCACCGCGGTTGGCCCCGTTGATTTGTTGTGTCGCGATGCATCCGGGCAAACCGTTGCGGTTGAAATAAAGCGCCGCGGAGAAATAGACGGCGTCGAACAACTAACGCGCTATATCGACTGCCTGCACGCCGATACCTCGCTGGGCAAAATCCGCGGCATCTTTGTTGCGCAAAGCATCAAGCCGCAAGCACGCGTGTTGGCCGAAAGCCGAGGCATGGGCTGGTGTGAGGTGGACTACGACGAGCTGCGAGGCAAACGCACCGACGACCTGCGATTGTTCTAATTTTTCTTTTGTGGTTGTGGCCACGAACCGTCTTTGCCGTCCATGCCGGCATTGAGGCGAGCCTTGGCCATCAGTTCTTCCACGATGGGGCCAAGTTTGGTTGGGTCTTCCACTGGTGCATGTGTTGGGCCGCGATGCCAACCTTCGGCAATTGCCAACACTTGACCACTCGCTTCAAACACACGACCCGTGATGTCTTTCGATTCAGTACTTGCCAACCAGGTAACGATTGGTGCAATCCATTTTGGTGAACGCTGCTCGCGCTCTTCTTCGGTTTCGGGTGCAGGGCCCAAGTTCTCGGTCATGCGTGTAAGAGCAACTGGTGCAACTGCGTTTACAGTGACGCCGTAACGAGCAAGCTCGAGCGATGCAATGGTGGTGAATGCAGCAATGCCAGCCTTTGCTGCGCCGTAATTGGTTTGGCCAACGTTGCCATAAATGCCCGAGACCGACGAGGTGTTGATGATGCGGCCGTCGACAGGCTTGCCTGCCTTGCTTTGATCGCGCCAATAGGCGGCGGCGAATCGTGAAGGTGCAAACGTGCCCTTGAGATGCACTTTGATAACGGCGTCCCATTCTTCTTCGCTCATGTTGGCCATCATGCGGTCGCGCAAGATGCCGGCATTGTTAACGACAGCGTGCAAGTCGCCAAATGTTTCGACTGCAGTGTTGATGAGCCGTTCGGCACCTGCCCATGACGAGATGTCGTCGCCGTTAGCAACCGCGCGGCCGCCCATTGCCTCGATCTCGTTGACAACGCTTTGGGCTGGCGAGGTGTCGCCACCACTGCCGTCGACGCCTGCGCCAAGGTCGTTGACCACGACCAATGCGCCATGGGCGGCAAGGCTTAACGCATGCTCGCGGCCAATACCTCGGCCCGAACCAGTGACAACAACTACTCGACCTTCACATAAGCGGCTCATAGCGAACGACTCTAGTCTGAACAATGTGTCCGACTCCCTGCCCAACAACAACACCACGCTTGGTTCGTGTGACGTGTTGGTGGTTGGTGCAGGGCCGGCTGGCATTGCTGCCGCACTGACGTTGCAAGAAGCGGGCCACGATGTTTTGGTCATTGATAAGGCGCATTTTCCGCGCGATAAGTGTTGCGGCGACGGCCTGACAACTGGCGCGCTTCGCGTTCTAGAGGAATTGGGTTTCGACCCCGCAACTGTCGCCAACTGGACACCGTGCTCCGATGTGTGGCTGCGTTCGCCCAGCGGCAAGGAGATGCAAATGTTATTGCCAAGTGGGCAGGGACAGTTTGCAGCAATTGCGCCGCGAATTGAACTAGACAACGCGCTGGTGCAGTTGGCAAAGTCGCGCGGCATTCGAGTGATGGAAGGCCACGGTTTTGTAGGCGTGAAGCAACACACCAACGAGCACATCGATGTTGATGTAGAACATGTGGGCACAATTCGTGCGCAATACGTTGTTGCAGCCGATGGCATGTGGTCGCCCGTGCGAAAAGCATTGGGTGTTTCAACGCCCGGATACCTGGGTGAATGGCACGCGTTTAGGCAATATGCAAACACCGTGACGGGCCCAGCCAAGGAACGGTTGTATGTATGGTTCGAAAAAGATTTGCTGCCGGGTTACGCATGGTCGTTTCCTATGCAAGACGGCCGCGTCAATATTGGTTTTGGCATTTTGCGTGGCAGCAACTACACGGTGCAACAGATGAAAGATTTGTGGCCCGAATTGTTGCAGCGCAAACACATTGCCAAGGCACTTGGCCCAAACGTGGTGATGGAAGACCGCCACACCGCGTGGCCTATCCCCGCCCGTGTTACGTCGGCAACTTTGACAAATGGCCGAGTGTTGTTTGTTGGCGACGCCGCGTGCGTGACAGACACACTGACGGGAGAAGGCATCGGGCAGTCGCTGTTGTCGGGCCAACTTGCGGGCAAGGCCATTGTGTATGCGGGCACGCGTGAGGCATCGGTTACCAGAACCCGATACGAAACGCTGATTGCACAGCATCTCTTCGCCGATCACCGCATGTCGGCGGCACTGGGAACAATTCTGAAAAGTTCCTTTGGTGCACGAGGCGCGCTGCGGATGGCAAACCTCACACCATGGACAAGGCGCAACTTTGTTCGTTGGATGTTTGAAGACGAGCCACGCGCGGCGGCACTCACGCCCCGCCGATGGCACCGCAAGTTTCTCAAGCGTGAAGGCGCTTACGCCGAGAGGTAACTTGGACTGATGCGCACCCGACTTACCGAACTGCTGGACATTCAGTACCCAATCATGCTTGCTGGCATGGGCGGCGTTTCGTACCACAACCTTGTTGCTGCTGTTTCTGAGGCAGGAGGAATGGGAACCTTCGGTGCCTCCACCATGCAGAGCGGCGAACTAGAAAAAGAAATCGATGCCATGAAGCAACTGACATCCAAGCCTTTTGGAGTGGACTTGCTGACCGCACTGCCCCACACCTTGGAGCGCGATGTAGAACTGATTATCAAGAGTGGCGCCCGCGTGTTTGTTGCCGGCCTAGGCGTGCCGCGCGAAATCATTGACCGCTTGCACAAGAGTGGCGTACTCGTTGGTTCCATGTGCGGGAAAGTGCGCCATGCCGTTGCGGCATTGGAGAGCGGATGCGACTTTGTAGTTGCACAAGGCACCGAAGGCGGCGGGCACACTGGCACTGTTGCCACGATGGCACTTGTGCCCCAGGTGGTTGATGCAGTTGGCGACAAGATGGTGGTGGTTGCTGCTGGTGGTTTGTTCGACGGACGCGGTTTGGCTGCATCGCTGGCGTTGGGCGCTGACGGCGTGTGGGTTGGCACACGATTTATTGCAACGCACGAAGCGCGCGGTGTGGATGGCTACAAAGAAAAGCTGATCGACACCTTAGAAGACGGAACCGTGATCACTCGCAGTTACACGGGCAAAACCTGCCGCGTGGTGCGCAACAACTGGACGAACAAGTTTGAGGAGCATCCAGAAACGCTGCAGCCATTCCCGCAGCAAGCAATCGCTTCAATGCAGGCAGGCGTTAACCACTTGGGCTACCCCGTTGGCACCAAGGTGGATGTGGATCAAGAATTTATGCCTGCGGGCCAGGGCGTTGGTGCAATCACCAGCATTGTTCACGCTGCCGACTTGGTGCACAGCATGATGGAAGAAGCCGAGCGCTCAATCGACCGCATTACCGCATTGCGCCAGCAATAAACCCAACTATGGGCGTTCTTCGATCGAATAAGAACGTCCGCAATATGTTTATTGCCGAAAATATTTCGGTGATGGGCGACTATTTCACCTACGTTGCTCTTGTTGGTTTGGTGAAGGATGCAACCGATTCCACGTTTCTTGTTTCGTTGATTTACGCGGCATATGTGTTGCCGTCATTTTTCCTTTCGCCGATTGCTGGCCCAATCGTGGACAGGTTCGATCGCCGCAAAACCATCATTCTAATTTCACTGCTGCAGGCAGCATGTGGAGTTGGTTTTCTGTTTGCCAACGACTCCAGAATTTGGTTGGCCTTCTTGGCGCAAATCGTAATTTCATCGCTTTCGGTTGTCATCGTGCCCGCATTCGGTGCAGCACTCCCCAACTTGGTGAATAACGACGAAGAACTGCGCCAGGCCAACGTGTTGTTTGGCTCTAGTTGGGGTGCCATGGTGTTCTTGGGTTCTGCAATAGGTGGCGTCTTCTCGGCAACATTTGGCCGCACAGCAACATTTGGTGCCGATATTGCAACGTTCCTCATTTGCGGTGGCCTGGTAACGCTCATTCGCATCCCGATGCAAGAAAAGAGCATGACCGAAAAGCGTGAGCGAGTGCGCCCCATTGCCGACATGCGCGAGGCATTTCACTTCGCGAAAGAAAATAATGTGATCCTTGCGCTGATGGCGTCGAAGACGACGTTTGCAGTAAGTGCTGGTGCGGTCAGCCAGCTTGCAGTATTGGCTATCGATGCGTTTGGCACCGGCGACGGTGGCAGCGGGTTGTTGCTTGCGGCGCGCGGTGTTGGCTCGTCGGTTGGTCCTTTTTTGCTCATGCGTTTTGTGCACGGCAACATGCCAAGGCTGTTGTTCTTTTGTGGCATGACAGGTTTGGTGTGGAGTGGCTTATATCTGTTTGCCGCGGCAAGCCCGAGTTTGTGGATTGCTGCGGCACTAATTTGCGTGGCGCACCTTGGTGGCGGAGCGCAATGGATGATGTCTAACTACGGATTACAAATCGTGACGCCCGATTACATTCGCGGGCGCGTGTTGGCTGGCGACATGGGTTTTGCAACACTCGTCATGGGTATCAGCAGCGTCGTTGCCGGTGTGCTTGGTGAAATATTCCCGATTCGAATCGCCATTGCACTCATTGCGGTTATTTGCGGCGTTGCATCAACCGCTTACTTGTTAGGAACTATTGGGATGCGCAAGCGTCTGCGCAGCGAGATGCTGCTGCAACCAAATTCCTAGCGCGTACGTCGCCAAGAAGCGCGCTACCCATTCGGTTCATGATGTAGCTGAAGCCCATTTGGCGTGACGGGTCGGCAAAACTGACAGAGCCACCCGCACCTGGGTGCCCAAACGAACCTTGCTGTTGGTATGCAGTGCCCTCGTTGGCTGTCATGTAACCCATACCGAAAGTTGTCTTCATCATTAGGCACAAGTCACGCTCACCTGCAGGAGTGACAGTTGCACTGGCTTTCTTCATTGTTTCTTCGTTAAGCAATCGCACAGCGTTTCCGTCCACATCTACTTCGCCGATGAGCGACGCATACATAGTTGCCAATGAGCGCGCATTAGAAATGCCGTTTGCACCAGGTACCTCGGCTGCATGAATGTCGCGACGATTGAAACCGCCCTTCGCGTTAAACGCGCCGTTCACCGAAAGCGCGCGACCAAGTGGCGTGTCGGCCCCTGGCATTGGTGGCGGTGGCGCAAGCGGTTTTGTTTCCACAATGGTTTCAGTCAGCGACTTGGACCAACCCGTATTGACTGGGGAAACCCGAGGCTCTAGGTGCTCGGGCAAGCCGACATATATTTCGCCGTTCAGAGGATTGGCAATTTCTTCGCGGATAAACCTGCCAATACTGCGACCGTCTACAAGTTGCACCAACTGCCCCGCCAACCAACCAAACGTGATGGCGTGGTAGCCGTGGGCTTGGCCGACGGGAAATAGCGGAGCAGTTTGAGCAAGACGCCGAGTAATGGTGTTCCATTGGAGCGCCTCTTCCAAGGTGATGTCGCCATCCACGGTGTACAAGCCGGCTTGATGCGACAGCAGCTGTGTAACTGTCACGCTTTCTTTGCCATGCGCCGCAAATTCGGGCCAAATTTGTGAGACAGGATCTTCGTACGACAACAAACCACGCTGAACACACATTGCCACGGCGGTTGCGACTACACCCTTTGTGGTGCTGAATACCAGTTGCAATGTGTCGTGCGTATAGGCGGTAGCTGCTGAGTTGTCAGCAAAGCCACCAACAATGTCCACCACCAGTTGGCCGCGATGCACAATGGCGACCCCTGCGCCAATTTCGGCCTTTGATGAAATACTTTCCGCAAGCACGTCGGCAACCTCCGACCATCCGTCGGCGACAAACCCTGAAACGTTTTGGCTCAATTTAAATATCGTCCACGAGCGAACGCAGCAGCTCAACTTGTTGTACCGCGTTGGGGCCGATTGGGTTCACGGAAACAACTGTGACACCGGCTTCCTTGAACGCAGCCAAGCGTTCTTTCACGAAGTTCTTTGGGCCAACCAAGTGCGAATTGAGCAGCCACTCGGAAGGAACCTTTGCTGCAGCCTCCTCTTTTTTGCCGTCCAGATACAGATCCTGAATTTCGACTGCTTCTTGCTCAAAGCCGTACGACTTGCAGATGTCGTTGTAGAAGTTTTTGCCGCGGGCACCCATGCCGCCCACGTACAACGCGGTGCTTGGGCGTGCGAAGTCGAGCACTTTTTGCTGGTCCTCGCCAGTGAGCGACTCGTCGATGGCCAACATGCCGCCCGCCGAAATGTCCATTGGTGGGCGCGATGCATCACGCTTCGCGTAACCGGCCTTCAGAGCATCGCCCCACACTTGCTGAAACTTTTCTGGGTAAAAGAAAATTGGCATCCAGCCATCGGCAATTTCGGCGGTTGCTTCAACGCTCTTTCCCATGAGTGACGCCCACCAGATGGGGATGTCTTTGCGCACTGGATGATTGATCAATTTGAGTGCCTTGCCCAAGCCTGTGCCCTGGCCTTTCGGAAGTGGAACCTCCACTGTCTTGCCTTGGTACGACAACGGCTTCTCGCGCTTCCACACTTCGCGACAAATGTCGATGTATTCCTTGGTGCGTTGCATTGGCTTGTCGTATGCCATGCCATGAAAACCTTCAATGACCTGTGCGCCCGATGCGCCGAGGCCGAGGATGAAACGACCGTTGCTCACGTAATCGCAACCCGCTGCAGTCATTGCAACCAGCGCAGGCGTGCGCGAATACACGTTGATAATGCCGGTACCGATTTCGATTTTGTTCGTTACCGCAGCAAGGTAACCGATTTGGGAAATGGAGTCGTACGAATACGCCTCTGCCACCCACACCATGTCGAGCCCCACCTTTTCCAACTCGACAACTTGTTGTGCCGAGGATTGAAAATCAGAGATGTAGTTGATCATCATGGAAAGTTTCATGATGATGAGACTAGATGGGGCTTAGTTGACTTTGCGAGTTCGACCTTCCCAGTACGGGGCGCGCAAGTCCTTCTTCAGGATTTTGCCGCTTGGGTTGCGCGGAAGCGCATCGATCCATGCCACCGACTTGGGGCACTTGAACCCAGCCAGGCGCTCCTTGGCAAACGCGATGATCTCGTCCTCGGTTACCGCAACGTCGGCCTTGCGCACGACGATTGCCATTGGCACCTCGCCCCACTTCTCGTCGGGGATGCCAATGACCGCAACGTCGGCAATTGCTGGGTGACCCATCAATGCGTTCTCGACTTCGGCCGGATACACATTTTCGCCGCCGGAGACAACCATGTCTTTAACGCGGTCATAGATATAGACGTAGCCGTCCTCATCTTGATACGCGGCGTCGCCAGTTTTGAACCAGCCTTCCGAGTTAATGGACTTGGCGGTTTCTTCGGGCATGTTCCAGTAGCCCAACATTACTTGGCCACCCTTCACCCAAATTTCGCCAACTTCACCAACTGGTACATCTTTCCCGGTGTCGGAATCGACAACACGAAGTTGCATGCCAGGCACAATCTTTCCGCACGAACGCAACAGCTTTCGCTTCGGCCCTTCAAGGTCGTGATCCTCCGGCATCAAGATGGTGGTTGCACCAGTTGTTTCGGTAAGACCGTACACCTGCATGAAGCTGGTCTTGAATGTCTTCATTGACGAAGCAAGCACTTCCTCAGAAATTGGTGATGCACCGTAAGCAATCAATTCGAGGCTCGAGTAGTCGGCCTTGTCAACGTCTGGCACCATGAGCATGAACTGCAATAGCACCGGCACCAAGAAGCCGTGCGTGATGCGATGCTTGCCAATGAGCGTGACAATTTCGGCCGGGTTGATGTCGCGAATGATGATCGACTTGCAACCAAGTGCCATACCTGCTGTTGCCCAACCGCCGCCACCGATGTGAAAGAGCGGCATGGCAACAAGGTTGACCGTGCGATCGGTGAACTTCCAGATATCTGCAGCAAACGGAATGAGCGCAAAAAAGTTGTTGTTGGTGAGCATGACGCCTTTCGGCCTACCCGTTGTGCCGCTTGAGTACAACTGAAACGCAACATCGCCTGGCGCCGACTCGGCACCGGGATCGGTTGATGCACCAGACCCCGAGAAATCTTCGTACGACGGATACTTGCTGTGCCCACCAATAACAACAATGGCCTTCACATTTGGAAGATCGTTTGCTATTGCATCAAGCACTGGAACGAACTCTGGGCCAACGATGAGCACCTTTGCGGCCGAATCGTTCACGATGTATGCAACCTCTGGTGGCGCAAGTCGCCAGTTGATGTCAACGCTGACCGCATTGAGCAAGCCACATGCATAAAACACTTCGAAGTGATCGATGCCGTTCTTGTCCAAAAATGCAACGCGGTCTTGCGAGCCAACGCCGGCAGCCTTCAATGCGTTTGCAACCTTGCACGAGCGCTCGTATATCTGCGCCCACGATTGGGTTTTGTCGCCTTGCACGAGGGCAACGTTGGTTGGTTGTGAGGCAGCGTGCGTGCGGACGATGCCTGCGATGTTTCGAATGTCATTCCCCATCTGGGAGAAACTAGTCTTTAGCCCAATTCGATACAAGAGCGGGGTCACTTTTTATGAGCGCAGCAGAACTGGGATTTGACGACAAAGTAGCCATAATTACGGGCGCTGGCGGTGGGCTTGGCCGACAGCACGCACTGTTGCTGGCTTCCCGAGGGGCACTTGTGGTGGTCAACGACTTGGGTGGCGCACTGGACGGAAGCGGCAGCGACAAGGGTGCGGCACAAAAAGTGGTGGATGAAATTGTTGCATTGGGCGGCGTGGCCGTTGCCGACACCAACAGCGTCTCGACTCCCGAGGGTGGCGCAGCCATCGTCAAGTCGGCCGTGGACGCATACGGCCGTGTCGACATTGTGATTAACAATGCGGGCATCTTGCGCGACAAGAGTTTCCACAACCTGACGCCCGACTTGATGAACCCCGTGTTCGACGTGCACCTGAAGGGCGCGTTTCACGTGACGCAGCCCGCATTCGTATTGATGCGCGAGCAGGGTTACGGCCGAATCATTTCCACCTCATCGGCGGCCGGAGTTTTTGGCAACTTTGGCCAAGCAAACTACGGCGCAGCAAAAATGGGCCTTGTTGGTTTCATGCGTGTATTGGCTGTTGAAGGCGCGAAGTACAACATCAAGGCAAACTCCATTGCCCCACTTGCACTTACACGCATGACCGAAAGTTTGTTTAGCGGCGCAATGGCCGAGAAACTGCAACCAGAGTTGATCTCACCAATCGTTGCTTTCTTGGCGCACGAAGATTGTCCAGTAAGCGGCGAGGTGTACAGCGTTGGTGGCGGCCGTGTTGCACGCGTGTTTATTGGCGAGACACCTGGCTATTTCAACGTCAACCTGACCATCGAAGACGTCCGCAACAACTTCGAACAAATTCGCAACGAAGACGGCTACATTGTGCCCGCCAACATCAGTGAAGAAACGGCAATGTTCATGCCGTACCTGAAGTAACACGCGGCACTATGCCCTCTCAGTCGAAGGTTGCTTCAACCGACAACGTAGATATTGCGGTGTACGACTACGAACCAAGTTCAACATTGCCAACCGTGTTGCTGTCGCATGCAACAGGGTTTCATGGGCGTTGCTTCGAACCTATCGCGCAACAACTTGCGCCAACCAATCACTGCATTGCCTTTGATTACCGCGGCCACGGCGACTCGGTTATTTCTTACGACTGGCAAGTGCGATGGAACGCTTACGGCGACGACGTTCTTGCAGTTGCAAGGGTTGCCGCTGCGCGAGGCCCCATTGTTGCTGCGGGCCACAGCATGGGCGGCGCCGCACTCGTTATGGCCGCAATTCGCGAGCCGCAACTATTTCGTGCACTTGTGTTATTTGAGCCCATCATTTTCCCCGACACTGCACGCAACAGCGGCAACGGCCCAAGCCCACTGGTTGAAGGCGCGCGCAGACGGCGCGCAACGTTCCCTTCGCTAGATGCGGCTTATGACAACTATGCCTCCAAGCCACCGCTCAATATTTTCCAACCCGATTCACTTCGCGCATATGTTGATTACGGCTTTAACGTGCAACCAGAGGGTTCGGCCACGCTGAAATGCGCGCCAGAACACGAGGCGCGCACATTTGAGACCGGCGGCATCCATGAAACATGGGAAGACTTGGGCAAACTGCAAGTGCCTTCGTGGTTTGTCTCGGGCACAGTAATTGAGCAATCGCCTTCTTCGTTTACCGAAATGATCGCCAACTGTGTCGACGGATCTACCTATGTGCAATGGAGCGATCTTGGCCACTTCGGTCCCATGCAAAACAGCAATCGATTTGCCGACCTCATCCGACTTGTGAGCACAAACGTACAATGAGCGAAACATTCGAAGTTCCCGATTCGCTTTCGCCCTCCAGCACCAGCACGTTTCAAACCTGCCCGCTGCAGTTTCGATTTCAAAACATTCAGAAACTTCCGCAACCTCCGGGCACTGCAGCGGTGAAGGGTAATGTTGTTCACCGGGCACTGGAATTGCTGTTTGGTCTAGAAGCACCAGGCCGCACACCGCAGGCCGCACACCAATTCTTGGCGCAAGCAAAAACCGAATTTGAACCCACGTACGACATTACGGGCCTCAATTTGTCGGAAACGGAAGCCACAAAGTTTTGGGCCGAATGCACCGTGCTTGTCGACAAGTACCTGCAAATGGAGGACCCCCGGACGATCAACAACATCGATGTAGAACTTTGGGTAAGTGCCCCGCTGCAAGGTTTCTTGCTGCGCGGGTTTATCGACCGAGTAGAGCGCGATGCAAACGGTGGCATTGTCATTAGCGACTACAAAACGGGCAAGGCACCTCGTGCAAACGACGTAGACAACAAGATGGCTCAGCTACATATGTACGCGTACATGCTGAACGAAATGCGCGGCGAAATGCCCGCGTCTATTCAATTGATGTACATCAAAGATGGTGTGCGCCATACCCGCACCCCAACGGAACAAACCATGCGCTTTGTTGTTACACGAGCCAATGCCTTATATAAGGCAATTGAAAAAGCCTGCACCACAGCGAAGTTTCCCACCAACAAGAGCAACCTGTGTTTCTATTGCAACTTCCAACGTTGGTGCCCCGAATTTGGTGGAAACCCGGGAAAAGCAGCAGAGGAAGCGCCCATTGCATACCCAAGGCCAGCGGCATGAAAAGTGCGGCATGGTTCAAGAAGTTTGACCAACAGGTTGACAACGCGCTTGAACACATTCGCAACCACAAGTTTGTCGTAATCGTGTTTTCTATTGCCAGTGCAGTTGGCGACTTTGGTTTGCTCTGGCACATTGTTGGTTTGCTTCGCTCGATTGGCAGCATGGACAGGCTGAACCAGGCGATCTTTTTTTCGCTGATGATTGGCATTGAGAGCCTGATCCTTAATCAAGGAGTCAAACGACTCTTCCGTCGCACCCGCCCAACCGAACGTGGCGACGAACGCTTTGCCTTGCGCAAGCCGCGCACGTCCAGTTTCCCTAGCGGCCATGCCTCATCGGCTTTCTTCTCGGCCCTCGTGCTCACGTACTTCACCACGTGGCCGTGGACAATCTTGTTCTACGCGTTTGCCTTGATCATTGCCACCAGCAGGGTTGGCGTGCGCATTCATCATGCAAGCGATGTCATTGGCGGTGCGGTTGTTGGCACTCTGATGGGAATTATCGGGCTCGTGGTGCTGAATACACTGGCTATCTAACACATATGCAACACGACCTGCCTCGCTTCGATAACCGGATGAGTGATGCGGAAGCGTTGATGTGGCGCGTTGAGAAAGACCCATTTCTCACCTCCACCTTTGCCAACATCACCGTGCTTGATACACGACCAAACTTTGAATCTTTCGTGCAACGCATGGACCGCGCATCGCGCGTGGTGCCACGTTTGCGTCAACGCGTGCAACCCGCACCCGCAACTGTTGGCGCACCAACGTGGGTGCGAGACACCGAGTTCAACATTCGACACCACGTGCGATACATGGCGTTGCCAGCACCCGGCACCATGCGACAGCTGGTGGATCTGGCATCACTCATTAGTGCTGACGCATTTGATCGCGCTCGCCCACTGTGGCAATTTGTCATTGTTGATGGCCTTAGCGGTGGCAAATCTGCATTGATCCAAAAACTGCATCACACCATCACCGATGGCCAGGGTGGCGTTGCACTATCCATGCAGTTTCTTGACTTAGAGCGCAACAGCCCACCACCACCACCGCTACCAAAAGAATCACCCCAAGCACCAGAGGGCAACAGCACCGCCGACTTGCTGTCGTCGACGTTTGCCGACGTGATGCGCGCGCCACTAGGGGCATTACGCCAAGTACGCGAGTTGTTAAGCGACCCAACGCAACTGCCCGGCTTGGGTACACAAGCAGCTGCAACCGTGAGGGGTTTGCTTGCCGAATTGAACGACGTAGACAATGCGCGCTCTCCGCTATGGACACAACGTTCCATTCAGCGCCGCTGCGAAACACTACGCGCACCGTACCGACCAATGCTGGAAGCATCACGCGCACTGGGCGGCAAAATGAATACGGCGTTTCTTGCTGCAGCGGCTGATGCAGCTGGTGAATATCATCGCCAACTTGGTATGCCCGTTGAAACACTGCGCACGTCAATGGCCATAAGCACTCGTTCAGAAGCAAGTGGCGGAAATGCATTCACGCTTGCGCGCATGTTGGTGCCAACTGGCCCGATGCCTATTACCGAACGCTTTGCCGCAATCAATGAAGCAGTGTCGCGAGCGCGTGAACAATCGAAGAATGCTTCGCTTGACACGCTTGCCACCATGTCGTCGTTGCTGCCAACGTCGGTGCTCACACGCATTGCGCGCGCTCAAAGCCAAACAGTCGACTTCGCAACATCCAACGTGCGCGGCGCCGGCATCCCGCTGTACATCTGCGGCGCACAGGTGTTGGAGAACTACCCGATTGGCCCGCTAGGCGGCGTGGCATTCAACCTAACGATGCTCAGTTACAACCACAGCCTAGATATGGGACTGAACATCGACACGGCTGCAGTGGCAGAACCAGAACGATTGCGCGAGTGCATACAAAAAAGTTTGCACGAACTCATGGACTATGCACCAACAAATAAAGCGGGCATACCCGCCCCGCCAAACCCGCGCGTTACGCGGTGGCTGAAGAGGCTGCGTTTGCAGTTAGCAACAGCCGCACGTCGAGCAACAAGTCGGCTACCTCGTCGGTAGATACCAACTCGCGGTTGAGCATGTCGCTCAATGCTTTGTCGATAACGCCAAGGGCTTCGGTGATGACTGCTGTTTCGCGTGCTTCGGTCATGGGAGTCACCATACCCCACCGGTGACGTGAAGTAGTGACTCTGTGCGTAACATCACATGAATGGAATTAGTGGGAAAAGTCACAGTTGTAACTGGTGCGGCGGGCGGAATTGGTAAGGCCCTTGCAGAGAAATTTCACCAAGAAGGTGCGCGGGTAGTCCTTGCCGACCTGGACGAAGCCGCCCTGCAATTAGTGGCCGGCCCGATGAACGCCAAACGACCCGATAGTGCTCTGGTATTTGCTGCCAACTTGGGCACCGAAGCGGCAAACGCCGCACTTGTGAAAACAGCAATCGACACCTTCGGCACCATTGATTTATTTTTTGCCAACGCCGGCGTCGGTTCGGGCAGCGACTTGTCCACACCCGAAGATGTGTGGGAGACCGCATTTAATATCAACTTCAATGCTCACCGATGGGCTGCAAAATATTTGCTTCCCGAATGGTTGGCGCGCGGCGACGGCTACTTCTGCAGCACCGCATCGGCTGCAGGCTTGCTCTCCCAAATTGGTTCCGCCCCCTACACCGTCACCAAGCACTCGGCCGTTGCATTTGCCGAATGGCTATCACTTACCTATGGCGCACGCGGCATCAAAGTCAGTTGCCTGTGCCCGCAAGGTGTCAACACCAACATGCTGAAAGGCGCCGACGTCTCGAACGACGGGCCATCGGGAAACGTGGTTCGAGTTGCGGGAGCCGTGCTGGAACCGGCCGAAGTTGCCGACGTTTGCGTGCAAGTGATCAGCAAAGAAACCTTCCTCATTCTTCCCCACCCCGAAGTTGCTCAGTACATGGTGCTGAAGGCAACCGAGCGAGATCGTTGGCTAGCAGGAATGCGCAAGCTGCAAAAGCGGGTGCTCGGCTTCTAACGACGCAGGCAAAGTCAACGGTGGTACACATTGCAGTATGCAGAAAAACCCGTGGCTCGTTTGCTTGTGTTTGATCCCCTTGGCGTGCACACCCGCAACACCGCTCGACCCGAACAGCGCAATAGTTGAACAAGTAATTGACGGCGACACCATAGAGATACGCCTCGGCGGCAAGACCGAATCGATACGACTCATTGGCATCGACACACCCGAAACGAAACACCCCACCAAGCCGGTGCAATGCTTTGGCCCCGAGGCAAGCCAGTTCACGCACGGGTTGCTTCCCGAGGGAACAACCATTCGTTTGGAGCGCGACGTTGAGGCCCGCGACCGCTTTGGTCGGCTGTTGTTGTACGTATATCGCATGCCCGACAACCTGTTTGTTAACTACGAACTAGCGGCACAGGGTTACGCCGACACGCTTTCGATAGAGCCCAACATCATGCATCGCTCGGACTTCTCAAGGGCGGTTGCGCAAGCGCGAACTAACAAACTGGGGCTGTGGAAGGCCTGTCGCTAGTAGCGTTTAGGTAGTGAGCACGCCAACACTTGCAGAACGACTGGGATACGCAGCCGATGCGAAATTGGTCATTCTGAGTTGCGACGACCTTGGCGCATTTCATGCAGCCAACGTGGGCGTGTACGACGCGCTGCGTAAAGGTGTTGCAACTTGTGCATCGTTAATGGTGCCGGCGCCATGGGCAAAACATGCTGTACTCAATTACGACGGCGACGACATTGGTGTGCACCTCACCGTAAACAGCGAACACGAGATGTACCGATGGGGCCCACTGACGTATGCGCCAAGCCTGCAATCGGGCGAAGGCGGTTTCCCGCGCACGGTGGACGACTTGTGGGAACACGCAGACTCGGCCGAAGTGCTGCGCGAATGCCGCACACAAATTTCGCGTGCTATCGAATGGGGTATTGACGTAACGCACCTCGCGCCGCACCTCACTGCGATTACAGTGCGACCTCAGTTTTTTGATGTGTATCTGGAATTGGCCGCCGAGTTTCAATTGCCCATTCGTCTGCCGTCCACTATTTCCGAGGCGCAAGCAGGGTTTCCGTTTAGGAAACTTGCCGCAGAAGAAGGCGTGGTATTCCCCGATCACTTCGATCACGATTGGCGCGAAGGCAGCCGCGAGCGTGTTCTGAAATCGTTTGCCAACTTGCAGCCGGGCGTAACAGAAATACATGTACAGCCATGCATCGACACGCCAGAAATTAGAGCGCTTGGCAGCGTGGCTGCTGGATGGATTGACGACTATGAACTTGTTGTGAATGACGCTTCGTTGCGTGACGCCATTGCGTCTAGCGGCGCAGTGATGATTGGCTATCGCGCGCTGCGCGATGCCATGCGCGCATAACTAATTGCTGGGGCGAATACCGCGGAAGAAATCATCTTCGTATTGCCCCGCTTCAAGCGGTGCGCCACGAACAAGCGACTTTGCAAGCACCCAGTCGTCGAACGGATAAACCTCGGCAAGTTCGTCGTCGCTGAGGCCAAACCAAAACGGCTCGTTTTCATCTACTTGGGTTTTGTGCGCGCGAAGTGCGCCAGAACGCGCGTACATAAACCGTGCAACAGGAATGCGGGTGGTGATCTGGCTGTCTAGATCGAGGCGATCAAACCACGTTTCGTCAAACGGCGACTTACCACGCAGGCGCAACTGCGCTTCATGGATTGCGGTTAATCGCATGCGCGACCAGGTGGAGTAATACATCTTTACGGGCTGCCATGGCTCGCCTGCCTCCGGATACCACTCGTCGTCTGCTGCGCGGTCGAATGCGAGCACGCTGATGTCGTGCACCTTCAAGTGATCGGGGTGCGGATAACCACGTTGATCTTCGTTGTACGTGACTAACACCTGCGGGCGCTCGCGGCGAATAACTGCAACCAACTTACCAACCGCTTCGTCCATGTCGGCCATGTGAAAACAGGCGGGGTTGTTGTTGGTTGGGCTGTTGGCCATGCCCGAATCGCGGTAGCCCAACATTTCTACGTGATGGAAACCAATTACTTTTGCCGCAGCATCCAACTCGGCTGGGCGAAGACGTGCGAGCAACGCTTTTTCCTCTGCTGCGTCGAGGCCGTGAAATGGTTGACCTGGTTCTTTCAGCGCAGGGTTATTGACGTCGCCCTCTTCGCCGCCCGTGCAACACACCAGCACGGTGCGCACACCTTGCTGCGCGTACATGGCCATGGTTGGCGCACCCTTTGATGCTTCGTCGTCGGGATGCGCGTGCACAGTGAGCACGCACAGCGGAGCATTCGAGGAATTCACGCACAGCACTGTAGTGCTCCATGTCGTAACCTTTGCTGGTGCAGATGAAACGAATTACCCGCAACCTTGCCGCATTGGTTGCGCTGAGTGCACTCGTTGCTGCCTGCTCGCGCGATGGCCGCGACATGAGCGCGCCCTCGCCAGACCAAACACAATCCATTGCGGTAGTGACGACAGTTGCCGAAACCGTTGGTGCGGGTTTTTCCATTACCACTCCGTGGGCCGACGGCGGCGCCATCGACGCCATGTTCACGTGCACCGGTGGCAGCATTTCGCCATCCATCACGTTTTCCAATATTGCGCCAGACGTTGTCTCGCTTGCCATCAGCTTGGTGGACGAATCGGCCGACTTCGCCGTGCACTGGGTGGTTGCCAACATTGATGTGACTCAACCCACGCTGAGCGAAAACGCCGTGCCTGTTGGCGCCATTCAGGCAATCAATGTGGCCGGCACCACGGGCTACCACGCGCCATGCGCGCCAGCCGGCGAAACTCACACGTTTCGTCTTACTGGTTATGGGCTTCCACAACAGCTGGATCTGCCCGACGGAACCGACAGCATCACGCTGATTAATGCCATCGAACTTGCTGCCCTCGACACTGTTTCGAACACGTTCGTCGTTACTGGCTAAACACGCCAGTTAGCCATTTCTGCATGGGTCAACCTGTCACAATAGGGATATTGACCAATCAGCCGCGTCCCTCCCTATTGGGGTATTTCAGACCGACAACCATGGTCGACTGACCGCCGCTAACGACGCTTTTCGAACACTCGCTCTGGGTGGTGCTGGTTTCACTCCTGGTGTGGCGCCGTGGTCGAACGCACAACCATCGGATCGTGCATATGCAGAAGAAGCGTGGCAACGCTCGCGCGAGAGCGGCCAACCATTCAGCGTGGAGTTTCGTTTGTGGAAACCAACGGGCGAAGCATTTTGGGTTGGCGTCTCGACGCAACCACTTGCCGACAACACGGGCTTCATCGGCACTGCGCACGACGTAACCGATGCGGTGAACCGTCGAGTGTTGAGCAACCAACTGATTGGTTTGCTCGACTCGTCGGTAGACGCTGTCATTGTTTTCGACCCACGCGGCGAGTTGTTGTTTGTTAACGATGGAGCGCGAACACTGATTGGTGTTTCGGAATACTCTGCCACCACCGATGCAGCAACGCAATTGTTCATTCAGGCAATTCGCGATCAGGTGCCACGTGAAGTTGTTGCCAACCCGGCCAACAACACGTGGGAGGGTGAGCTTGGCTTCCGCAGCCCCGACGGCATTATGCGCACGCTTGCCTTAACACTGCACATTGTTCGCGAGGCCGACGGCGCGGTGCAACACTTCTCGGTTATTGCCCGCGACATAACGGAAGCGAAACAAGTGCAAGACGAACTTGCCTTCCAGGCAACGCATGATGCGCTGACAGGTTTGCCAAACCGTGTGTTGTTCTTGCGCAAACTGAGCGAGGCACTAGAGCGCAGCATCACATTGAAGCGCGGCGTTGGCGTGTTGTTCGTGGATTTAGACAAACTGAAAGACGTAAACGACAACATTGGCCACAACGTTGGCGACCAGTTGCTGAACACCATTGCCAAACGATTGGCAAGCGCTACCCGCCCATCCGACATTGTTGCCCGCATTGGCGGCGACGAATTTGTGGTGTTGTGCGACGGCCTTGGCGACGAGCACGTGGCAATGGATGTTGCTGAGCGCGTGCGCCAAGCAATGACGGGGCAAGTGATTTTGCAAGGTATCGAGATATTTACGAGCGCCAGCATTGGTATTGCGCTTGCAACGCCGGCGCTGCTGGCTGAGCAGGCGCCGAAGGATGCAGCAGTAACGCTGTTGAACAACGCCGACACGGCTATGTATCGCGCCAAGCAACGAGGCCGCGGCCGCTGCGAGTTGTACAGCGAAGAAATGCGCAAGAACGCCAAGGAGCGTTCATCGCTTTCGGCCGAACTAGAGCGCGCGCTGGCAACAAAAGAATTATTTTTGATGTATCAGCCAGTTGTTTCCACACTCACGGGCCGCATTGCGGGCGCCGAAGCGTTGTTGCGCTGGAACCATGCCGAACGCGGCCTGCTGACGCCGCCAATGTTTCTCGACCTCGCCGAAGAGTCGGGCGCTATCGGGCCCATTGGCGACTGGTCGATTCGCACAGCATGCGCCGATGCGCGCGCATGGATTGATGCAGGTGTTGTCGACCGCTCATTTGTGATGCACGTCAATGTTTCAACACGACAATTGAACGACGCCGCATTTGTAGAGCGTGTCATGGGTTCGTTGCGCGATGCACAACTTGATGCGCAACACCTCACCATTGAAATTACGGAAAAGACAATGCTCAGTGACAACCCCGCCGTGATGCGCACGATCAATGCGTTGAAGAGGCTTGGCGTAAAACTTGCGCTCGACAATTTTGGAACCGGCTACTCCTCGCTTGCATACCTGCGCGACTGCCCAGCCGACTATTTAAAGTTGGATGGCAGCATGGTGCGCGACATTGGGCAACAAGGAGGAGACGACCCAATCGTGCGTTCCATCGTGCAGTTGGCGCACTCACTGAACATGAGCGTGGTTGCCGAATGGGTAACGACAGAGGACCAGATGCAACGGTTGCGCCTGCTGGGTTGTGACTTGATGCAGGGCAATCGTGTTGGGCAGGCAGCAACCGCCGATGATTTTGCGGCGCGAGCAAAAACCCTGACTAAGGGTTAAGTACGGGCCGCGGGCCGGTGCCCGCAAAAAACGCCAACAGTTCGGCTGCGTCCTCACCTAGTTGCAACACCGAATTGCCGCCGATGGTGTCGCCGTAAACGGCAAGTGGGAACGATGCAATCCGGCCGCTGGCGGCTGGGCGCATTTTCTTGCCGAACTCGATGAGATTCAGTTGCTCGTCGACCACTACCGCGCCAAGTGCACCATCGATAACGCTGCCCACACTGAACGGATTGTCGGAAATGCCGAGCACCGTACTTTTTGCAAGAGCCTGCACAAACAGGCGTTGACGTGCGGTGCGGCCAATGTCGGAAGAACCATCCACCTTCCAATCGCCATCAATCTTTTGCTCGAAGAATCGGCTTCGCGCAAACGCAAGCGCCTCTACCCCGTCGAGCGTGGAACAACCGGGCCTCATGAACAGGCCCGTGTGTTTGTCGCGCGATGCGTAATCGACACACACCGAGACACCACCAACCGAATCCACAATGGCCTTGAAACCTTGAAAGTTGATTTCGACATAGTGATGAATAGGTATGCCGAGTGCGCGTTGCACCGTGCGCACCAGCACGTCGGTGCCCAACTGATATGCGGTATTTACGCGCTGGCGCTCGTCGCCATCGCCGATGTACACCCACAAGTCGCGCGGTATCGACAACAACGAAACCGTTCCTGCTGCTTTCACATAGTGCATCACCATCAAGGTGTCGCTGCGCTGCCCACCAATGTCGCCCTCTGCGCCAACATTGTTGTAGTCCGGGTCTGACGGGTCGGAGCCAACGCGCGAATCGGAACCAACAAACAAATAATTTTCAAAGTCGGGATGCGCGGGCGACAGCGCGGCGGTGGCAATGCTTTCGCGCTTCACGCCATCTAGTTCGCTGCGCAATGCACGAACCAAACCATTGGTGCCAGCAATAGTGGTGACGAGTGCGGCAATCACCAGCGTGAGCAACGCATTCAACCACGAATTCTTTCGACGCCGTGGAGTTTCGTTTGTTGTCACCATCTTTGACGGTAGTCGTTAGGCCGAACGCAGATGGACCACGTCGCCCGTATCAACATGATGTTCGATGCCGTTGTCTTCGCGCACCAACAACCGGCCATCGGTGTTCACCGCAACTGCTATGCCCTCCAATACAGCACCGCCATGTTGTTCCACGCGTACGCGCTTGCCAATGGTGGAGAGTTCGTCTTGGTACAGCTGGTGAAGTTGCTGCGGTGTAAGCAACTCGAACGAAGCAATGTGCGGAAGCATTGCGCGCAACACGTCGGTTGGCTTTGCCGCACATGCAGGTGCTTCGTGCACAAGCGAGGTTGCCCCTTCTGGCGCCCAACCAACATTGACACCGATGCCAACAACAACGAAATGCGGCGCACCTTGCGCAAGGATTCCCGAAATCTTTTTGTTGTTTACTAACAAATCGTTTGGCCATTTCATGTTTGGTGTAACACCCGCAACTTGGGTGCAAGCGCGCGCAGCAGCCATACCCACCATTTGCGTAAACTGATGCAACGGTCGCCGCGGGCCGGCATCTAGGCGAAAGAGCAGCGACACCAAGAGGTTGGTGCCGGGCTCGGCAACCCACGTTCGATCTAGCCTGCCCTTGCCCGACGACTGAAAGTCGGCCATCAGCACGCTGTGATGTGGGGCACCGCCTTCGCCTGCAAGCAGTAAATCGGCGTTAGTGCTGCCCGTTTCGGCCACCCTGCGAACCTGCCACCCACTGGGCCAATCGGCGTCTGCCCCAAGTGAGTTGGCATTGTTATGGCTCATTAGGCAAAGATAGTCACTCGTGTTGAAAAAGATCCTGATAGCCAACCGAGGCGAAATCGCCGTACGCGTCATCCGCACCGCTCGCGAGATGGGCATTGCCACCGTTGCCGTGTATTCCGAGTTGGATCGCAATGCCCTGCACGTGCGCCTCGCCGATGAAGCCTTCGCGCTTGGCGGCCAAACGGCAGCAGAAAGTTATTTGAACACCGAAGCAATTCTTGATGCCATTCGCAAGAGCGGCGCCGACGGTGTGCACCCTGGCTACGGATTCTTCAGCGAGAACGCCGACTTCGCCCGCGCCATCACCGACATGGGTGTTGCATTCATCGGGCCTCCACCAGAAGCCATCGTTGAAATGGGCGACAAAGTTTCTTCGCGCAAGGCTGCGTTACGCGGTGGCGCACCAATCGTGCCTGGCACCACCGAGTTTGTAACGAGTGCAAAAGAGATCACCGTTTTCGGAAATGAATTTGGTTGGCCAGTAGCAATCAAGGCCGCATTCGGTGGCGGTGGCCGCGGAATGAAAGTGGTGCAGTCGGCCGACCAAGTGCAAGAAGCAATGGACTCTGCGCAACGCGAGTCGAAAGCATTCTTTGGTCGTGATGAAATCTATGTCGAGCGCTACCTCACATGGCCGCGACACATTGAAGTGCAACTTGTTGGCGACAAGCACGGCAACGTGGTGTGGGTATCTACACGCGACTGCTCGGCACAACGTCGACACCAAAAACTAATTGAAGAAGCACCAGCACCTGGCTTGCCCGACGGCATGGAAGAAGCAATGGGTGCAGCCGCAGTGAAAGCAGCCAAAGCAGTTGGCTACTACAACGCCGGCACCGTGGAATTCATCTACCAAGACAACGACTTCTTCTTCTTGGAAATGAACACCCGCCTGCAAGTAGAACACCCAGTGACCGAAGTAATCACCGGCATCGACTTGGTGGAATGGCAGATTCGGGTTGCATCTGGCGAAAAACTTCCGATGACACAAAAGCAGGTTGCCGCATTGCGCAACGGCCACGGCATCGAAGTGCGTATTAACGCCGAGAACCCAACCGCCGGAAAGTTTTTGCCATCGCCTGGAACGATCACCAAACTGACAACTCCCGACGGTTTCGGCACACGCTTCGACGGCGGCTACGAAGCCGGCGACACCGTGAGCCAGTATTACGACAACCTTGTTGGCAAATTGGTTGTGTGGGGCAAAGACCGCGATACCGCGATTGCCCGAACCATTCGCGCACTTGAAGAAATGGTGATCGAGGGCGTGCACACCACCATCCCCGCCGACTTAGCCATATTGCGCCACCCCGATTTCAGTGCAGTCACGCACAGCACGAAGTGGGTGGAAGAAACACTCGACCTATCCAAACTGGTTTCCAGCGCGGGCGGCGGCGAGGCACCAGAAGATGGGCTGATCGAACGCTCGACCACGGTGGAAGTGAACGGCAAACGCTTCGACGTGAAAATGTGGGTGCCCGAATTTACGGCTGGTGTTGCCAAGAAGTCGAAGAAGCCAACCCGCGGCTCGGGAAGTTCTGGCGGCGCTCTGGCAACCGGCGAGGTTGCCGCACCAATGCAGGGAACCATCGTCAAGGTCAATGTTGAAGTTGGCCAAGCCGTTGCGGCTGGCGACTCGATCGTTGTGCTCGAGGCAATGAAGATGGAAAACCAGATCACTGCCGAGAAGGCAGGCAAGATTGCCAAAATCAACGTCAAAGCCGGCGACACCGTCGGCTCGGGCGATGTACTTGCCGTTATTGAATAAGCAGGGGCGCACGCCGCGCGACTAGTTTTACTGCGTGACTTCAGCCAGCGAAACACCCGAAGAGCTGACGCCCGAACAAGCCGCCCACGGCCTTGCTGCCGAACGCGAACGCCGACTGGGGCACATAGAGTCGCTGCGCCAGGCCGGCACAAACCCTTACCCCTACCGCTTCGACCGCACCCACACGCTTGGCGAAGTGCGCGAAGCATTTGGGCATTTAGAGGCAGGCAACGAAACAACTCAATCGGTCACCGTTGCTGGCCGCATCTTGCTGAAGCGCGACCAGGGCAAACTTATTTTCTGCACGTTGCGCGACCGCGGCAACGAGATCCAGTTGTTCATTAGTAAGTCGGTCGTTGGCGACGATCAGTTTGACGCAATCAACGATTTTGATTTGGGAGACTGGGTTGGTGTTAGTGGCTTAGTGATGACCACGCGCAAAGGCGAACTGTCGGTAAAAGTTGAAACAGCGATGCTGCTTTCGAAAGCCGTTCGCCCGCTACCCGACAAATGGCATGGGCTTACTGATGTAGATACTCGCTACCGCCAGCGCTATGCCGACCTGATTATCAACGAAGAAGCGCGCCGCACATTTGAGGTTCGTCACGCAACTATTGCCAGCTTCAGAAAAACTCTGCACGATCAAAAATTCATTGAAGTAGAAACGCCAGTGCTGCACATGGAAGTGGGCGGTGCCCATGCTCGCCCATTCATCACGCACCACAACACGCTCGACATGCAATTGTTTTTGCGCATTGCTCTCGAACTGCACTTGAAGCGCCTCATCGTTGGCGGCATGGAGCGCGTGTTTGAAATTGGCCGCGTGTTCCGCAACGAAGGCATCTCTACACGCCACAACCCCGAGTTCACCATGATGGAGAGCTACCAGGCCTATGGCGACTACACCGAAGTGATGGCGCTTACCGAACTGCTGATTACCAACGCCGCGCGCGACTCGCTTGGCACCACCGTTGTCACCATCAATGACGAACAGTTCGACTTGGCTCAGCCATGGCGCAAAGTGCGCATGATTGATTTGGCAAGCGAAGCAACTGGCGAAACGTTGCACCCAAGCATGCCTGTTGACGCAGTGCGCAAGGTTGCTGCACAACACAAAGTAAAGACCGAAGGCCACTGGGGCTCCGGCCGAATCATTGAAGAAATCTTTGCCGAACTGGCCGAAGGCACGTTGCAACAACCAACGTTTGTTACTGGCCACCCAGTAGAAATTTCGCCGCTTGCCCGAGCCGACCGCAACGACCCGCACCTGACGGAGCGATTCGAGCTGTTCATTGGTGCACGCGAAATTGCCAACGGCTACAGCGAGTTAAACGACCCGATGGAGCAGCGCGTGCGCTTCGAGGACGAGCAAAAGTCCAAAGCCGCGGGCGACCATGAGGCCGGCAGCATGGACGAGGATTACCTGCGCGCGCTGGAATTTGGCATGCCACCAACCGCAGGTCTCGGCATTGGCATCGACCGACTTGTCATGTTGATCGCTGCAGCGGGTTCAATTAAAGACGTGATCCTGTTCCCCACCCTTCGCCCAGAGGCCAAGTAGCCATGGCATCGGCATGGGGTGTTGGCCTGGCAACCATTGCTGCAGACGGCACAACACTCGACACCTTTTTCCGTCATCTTGGCTTGGGTGCCGAAGTGCCCGCCAACACGCCAACAGAAACTCAGTCGACGACTGATGAGAACCGCGGCGTTGCCATCATGCCGACCACACTCGTGATCGATACCGATGCCGCGCCAACAAGCGCCACCGATGTGTACTTACGCCTGCACTTGTTGTCGCATCGCATTTGCCTGCCACGCACCATCAACTTGGACGGCGCATTTGGTTTGCTTACCAATGTTGCCTGGACATCGATCGGCCCAGTTGCACTGAACACGCTGGACGATGTCCGCTACAACCTGCTTCGCCAAGGCCAACACTTAGTTGTTCACGGCGTCGACAAGTTTCCTCGCATGACCGACTATGTAGTGCCGTCTGGTGTGCGCATTGCCGATGCCAGCCGCGTTCGCCTTGGCGCACACCTCGCAAGCGGCACCACCGTGATGCACGAAGGCTTCTGCAACTTCAACGCAGGCACACTTGGCGCCTCAATGGTGGAGGGCCGCATCTCTGCTGGCGTCATTGTGGGCGACGGTTCCGACATTGGCGGTGGCGCATCCATCATGGGCACGTTGTCTGGCGGCGGCAAAGAAATGGTGACTGTTGGCGAGAAGTGTTTACTTGGTGCAAATAGCGGCCTTGGCATTTCTCTTGGCAACGAGTGCATCATCGAAGCAGGCCTGTATGTCACCGCGGGAACGCAAGTGAAACTTCCCGACGGCACTGTTGTCAAGGCGCGCGAACTCTCTGGCGCCAACGGCCTACTCTTCCGCCGCAACAGCCAAACTGGCGCGGTTGAAGCAACGCAGCGCACAGGCAACTGGGGCGGCCTCAACGCTGCCCTGCACAAAAACTAAGTCATGACGTTCGAAGAGTTTTCCCAACTCGTTCGCGCTCGCCGCACGCAATTGGTGATGGACCAAGAACGCGGCGTAGACATTGCACTTATCAAGCAACTTTGCACCGAGGCTTCTTATGCGCCAAACCACCAGCAAACATGGCCATGGTTGTTTGGCGTGTTCACTGGCGAAGCGCGGCACGGCCTAGGCAACGTAACGGCCGACGCCATGCAGCGAAATGGCGACACCGAAATGAAAGTGACAAAGACGCGAACCAAGTACATGCGCTCGCCAGTGTTGCTTGTTGTTGGAACCGCCCCAGGCGAGACCGAACTGCAACAAGAAGAGAACCGAGACGCTGTGGCTGCTGGCGTGCAAACACTGTTGCTTGGCGCAACGGCAATGGGCCTAGGCAGTTTTTGGTCGAGTTGCCCGAAGGGCACAAACGACGATGTGGCGATGCACTGCGGCTGGCCGCAAGGCACGCACATCACTGCAATGGTGTATTTGGGTTGGCCAACGCGCACGCTGCCCGATCGCGAGCGCCCTGCGCCCGCCATCACCTACTTTTCTTAACGAAATTTACTTGCGCTTATAACCAGCCGGGCACACCGGCTTCACGCCAGTCACCTTCTTCACTGTCTTACCCTTTACGCACGTAATCGTTGCCTTCGTTGTTGTCGTGCTCTTGGCGGGAACACTCGCGCTTGCGCCCTTGGTAAGTTTGACTGCACCGATGTAGCCGCCAAGCGAAGGGTCGAAGCCTCCGGCCCACAAGATCATTTCGCCAGCCTTAT
>SXGQ01571398.1_pt1 | contig 29273 bp, 37 predicted proteins | sample 3178371 | NCBI WGS metagenome assembly SXGQ01 (sample SAMN11356859, study PRJNA531348) | freshwater metagenome | isolation source: freshwater sample F1-20 | place: China: Fuxian Lake, Yuxi | collected 2017-12-25 | reverse complement strand
TGGATCATCACGCCAACATCGTGCCGTGGCACATGTTGGCCGCGCGCAAGGGCATCGAGATCCGCTGGATCCCGCTCACCGCCGACGGCCAGCTCGACCTCACCGATCTCGACCGCTTGCTCGACGGCGCCAAGGCCGTGTCGTTCACGGCCATGAGCAATGTGCTCGGCACCATCACACCGGTCGCGCGGATCTGCGCGGCGGCTCACGCTGCGGGGGCCATCGCCATCGTCGATGCCTGCCAGTACGTCCCGCACAACGTGACCGACGTGCGGGCGTGGGGCGCCGACTTCATCACGTTCAGCAGCCACAAGATGTGCGGACCATCGGGCATCGGTGTGGTGTGGGGTCGCGAAGATCTTCTCGACTCGATGCCTCCGTTCCTCGGTGGCGGCAACATGATCTCCGACGTTCGCCTGGATGGCTTCTCGTGCGCCGAACTGCCCGCCAAGTTCGAAGCCGGTACTCCACCCATCGTGGAGGCCGTGGGGCTCGGCGCGGCCGTCGACTACCTCTCGGGAATCGGGATGGCCAACGTGCGTCAGCACGAAATGGCTCTCACCGACTACGCGCTACGCACTCTGAACGCGCGATACGGCGACGGCATCACCATCCACGGCCCGCGCAACATCGAAATCCGCGGTGCGGTGCTGAGCTTCGCGTTCCGCGACATCCACCCCCACGACGTGAGCCAGGTTCTCGACCAGAAGAACGTGTGCGTGCGGGCCGGTCACCACTGCGCGAAGCCACTCATGCGCCTGCTGGGTGTGAACGCCACCGCCCGCGCGAGTTTCTACCTGTACAACGACGAATCGGATGCCGATGCGCTGGCCGACGCCCTCGACGGCGCATCCGACATCTTTGGCCTGTAGAACGGCAGCCGAAGGAGCCACCATGCCCGGACTCGAAGACCTCTACCGCGAGATCATCCTCGACCACTACAAGTCGCCCCGCAATCGCGGTGAACTCGCCACGCCCCCGGCCGTGAGCGCACAGGGCCACAACCCGCTGTGCGGCGACGAGATCACCGTGTATCTGCAACTCGACGGCAACACCGTGACCGACATCAAGGTGGGTGGTTCGGGCTGCAGCATCTCTCAGAGTTCGGCGTCGATGATGTCGCAGGCCGTGAAGGGCAAGAGCGTCGACGACGTGAAGGCGATCGTGCGCCGCTTCAAAGGCATGATGTCGATCGACACCGAGGACGATTCGCCGCTTCCCGATGTGAAGTTGGGCGACCTCGAGGCTCTGCAAGGTGTGGTGAAGTTCCCCGTGCGCATCAAGTGCGCGACCCTCGCGTGGAACACACTCACCGAGGCACTGGCTGAAGCCGGCCAGTCGTGAAGATCACTCTTCTCGGAACCGGTAGCCCGATCCCCGACGCCAACCGAGCCGGCCCGTGCACACTCGTGCAAGCTTCCGATCAGAACGTGATGGTCGACTGCGGTCGTGGCGCACTCATGCGACTCGTCGCGGCCGGTGTGATGCCGCCCATGGTGCAGACGGTTCTCATCACCCATCTGCACAGCGATCACATCTCCGACCTGAACGACCTGATCACCTCCAAGTGGGTCATGACGCCCGTGAACATCCCGCTCGTGGTGTACGGACCGCCCGGAACGCGCAAGATGATCGACGCCCTGCTGCAGATGCTCGAACTCGACCAGCAGTACCGCCATGCCCACCACGACGATCTACGGGCCAATGGTCCGCTCACCGTCACGGTGAACGAAGTGAAGCCCGGTGATCGATTCGCGCTCGGCGAAGTGTCGGTATCGGTCCACGAGACCGACCACCGACCCGTGCAGCCGAGCATCGGGTTCCGTGTGGAGCACGACGGCAAGGTGGCCGCATTGGCCGGCGACACCATTCCGTGTGCGGGGCTCGACGAGCTCTGCCGTGACGCCGATGTTTATGTGCAGACCGTCATCCGCGAAGACATGGTGAAGTTCGTGGCCGACATGGTCCCCACTGGCGCACGGTTCCGCGACATCCTCGACTATCACTCGACCGTCGAGCAGGCCGGCCAGACGGCGGCTCGCAACAACGTGAAGAACCTCGTCCTCACTCACTACGTGCCACCCCTGCAAGCAGGCCAAGAGGACGACTGGCGGTCTCGAGCCGCTCAGCACTACTCGGGACCCATCGTGATCGGCCCCGATCTCACCGCCGTCGAAGTCTGAGATTCACTCCGGAGATCAGACTCGTCAACACGACGCTTCGAAATTTCATAGAGTCCGGCGCGCAACTGTGCCGTCCGGGCACGCCCCTCAGAAGGAGAAACTATGGAAACCGTGATGCTCATCGGGCGGATCCTCTTCGCCGCCATGTTCGTCATGTCGGGTATGAACCACTTCAGTCACGCCGAGGCCATGACCGGCTACGCGCAGTTCAAGGGTGTCCCCCAGCCCAAGCTCGCCAATCTCGCCTCGGGTGCCCTGCTGCTCCTCAGCGGTCTGTCGATCATTCTCGGCGTGTGGGCCGACCTCGGCGCCCTCGTCGTGAGCGTGTTGCTCGTGATCATGGCGCTCTTGATGCACGACTTCTGGAAGCAGAGTGATCCGCAGGCCAAGCAGACCGAGATGATCGGCTTCTTGAAGAACATTTCGATGGCCGGTGGCGGACTCTTCATGTTCGCGATGATGGCCACCGAAGGCGCCAAGTACGGTCCGGCCATCACCGAGAGTCTGTTCTCCGTCGCCAAGTAGTCGAACTCGGCATCAGTTTCACCGAAGGTGGGGTGGCATCATGTTGTCACCCCACCTTCTTTTTCATTGGTCATGACCCTCGACCGATCGGCAAGAATCCTTCGGTGATCGAAGTTCGACGGGCGGATGATGGCGAACTCTGTGGCTTGGTCGACGAGGTCGACGGGCGATGGTGGGCTCGCACCGTGTTCGGAGCGCCGGTTGGGTCTTTCCCGGATCGTGCTGGGGCCGAACAACATGTGCTGACCGAGGGCTTGGGGTACCTCAGCCGCCACTGGCTCCACCGGCACGACGAGACCGACGAGTGGCAGATCTGTTGCATCCAGGAGGCATCGCCAACACAGGTTCGGGTTGCGCTCGACTACTACTCGATGCCCGGCGTACCGATCGTCTCCCTGACCGCCACCGAAGCCCGAGAACGGCTCCGCCTTCCCGACGATTCGGACGGGGTGTGATGTGATTCGAATGGTGTGTGTGCCATGGTGACGGCCTCCGGTGATCGCTCCGAACACTTCCCGGCGATCGAGAAGAAACACGGGGAGAAGATCGACGTGTGGATCCGGCGACTCCGGGATCTCGGCGATGCCAAGTACGCCGAGCAGATCGCCTTCCTTCGTGAGAACCATGGGTTCAGCCAGGCTCACGCCAACGCGCTGGTGATGCACGTACGAGGCTCCCTCTCGGCCCGCCGATTCCGGACCCCAGCGGAGTACTGGAAGTCGGTCGATCCGGCGGGAGCCAAGACCGGCCGAGCGATCATGGACTCACTTCTGAAGCGGCACCGCGACCTTTCACTGGTGATCGCGTGGAACCACCCGATTCTCCGATCCGAAGCCGGATACGTCCTCGGTGTGTCCGTGGCGAAGAATCACGTGACCATCAACCCATTCAGCGACGTAGCCCTCCAGAAAGTCGCTTCGCGACTGAAGGGCTACGAGGTCAACAAGAAGACGTTCCAGGTTCCGTTCGGCTGGAAGCCCGACGAGGCCCTCCTCGACGCCCTCGTCGCCGCGCGCCGCACCGAACTCGGACGCTGAAGTCTTCACGTCAGTCCAGCGTGGGAATAATTCTCGGTTGGACCTAGCACTGACCGAGGGACAGGCGTACTGTCCCCAATTGCCGACGCATCCGCGACGGTCCCCCCTACAAGGAGTTGATCAATGATCGAAAATCCCGATCTCAATCTCTTGGTATACAACGCCCTCTCATTCGGCACCGCCGTGATGCTCGGAGCGTTCGTGTACTTCCTGACGCAGATCTCGAGCGTGGCCAAGAAGTACCGCTCGTCCATCGCCGCCTCGGCGGTGGTCGTCGGAATCGCCGGCTATCACTACTACCGAATCTGGAGCGGTTGGTCGAACGGCGAGGTGAACGAGGGCTACCGCTACGCCGACTGGCTGATCACGGTGCCGCTGCTCATCGTCGAATTGCTGATCGTCCTCGGCACGTCCGCCGAGCGTCGCAAGTCGTTGATGCTCACCCTCGTTCCGGCGACCGCCCTCATGGTCGGTCTCGGCTACCCCGGAGAAGTTTCCACGGACAACGGCACCAAGTGGCTCTTCTGGGTCCTGGCCATGATTCCGTTCGCCTACATCTTGATGGTGCTGGTGAAGGAACTGAAGGAAGTCAAGGCCCGTGAGAACGCCATGGTGGCTGGTCTCATCACCAACGCGACGAGGATTCTCCTCATCACGTGGTGCGTGTACCCCATCACCTACTTGTTCCCGGTCTTCTTCGACTACCCGCACGATGGTGCCGAGGCCGCACGTCAACTCGGCTACACGATCGCCGACATCACGGCCAAGGCCGGGTACGGACTCGCGGTTCTGGCCATCGCCAAGGCACGTTCGGCTTCCGAACCATCATGAGGTGATTGTCGGGTCCTCTGATCCGACGATCGAGCAACCGCAAGGGGCGTGTGTGGCATCAGCTGCACACGCCCCTTTGATTTCAGACTTCGACCGACAGTTGGAGCCAGTGTCGGGTCGAAACCTCTCTGCTGAAACTGATGTATCGTCCCACCCGGATGTCCACCTACTCCGGCAACCGTTCGATCATCGACATCGACTCGCACATCCTCGAACCCGTGGGATGGTTGCGGGAATACGCACCGAGTGCGATCCGCCACGAGATTCCTGAGTTGGGATCGGACGATCCGCAGTTCGCACAGCTTCTGCGCGAGGCCGAGCGCGAGTACGAGCGACGCTCCAGCGATGCGGAATTCCGTTCGCAGGCACTGGCCGAATACATGACGATGGCCCGCAAAGGTTGGATGTCGCTCGGCGGCTGGGACCCTCGTGAACGATCAGAGGCTCTCGACCTGCTCGGCTTCGCCCATCAACTCGTCTTTCCGACCGGTTCTTTCAATCAGGTGATCGACACTCCCCTGCCTGCACGTATCGAGGCAACCCGGGCCATGAATCGCGGCATCGCCGAGTTCTGTGCCGATCCGCGCTTGCTGGCCACCACCTATGTGCCGTTCGAGCACGGTCCGAGCGTGGCGATCGAGTTCATCGACGACGCGATCCAATCTGGTTCCGGGGGAATCATCGTCGACTCCATCCCGTCGTCACGCCAGCCGTCCTTCACTCATCCCGACTTCGATCGCGTGTGGGCACACATCGAAGACTCCGGAATCGCCGTCTTCCTCCATGTCGGTGTCGATCAGGGTTATCGACCCGTTCCGAAGGCCTTTTTCGACAACGGTCGCAACATGACTCATTTCCGATCCGACGCCCCCGGTGACCCCCTGTCGTTCATGGGCATCGGGTACCCAGCCGAGCTCTTCCTCGCGTCTCTCGTGTACGACGGCGTCATGGAAAGGTTCCCGCGGCTTCGATTTGGCATCACCGAGTTGGGTGCGACGTGGTTGCCCTCATTCATGCGCTTCATCGACACCGGCGCCCGGATGTTCCGCCGCATCCAGGATCTGTCACACCTCTCGCTCAAGCCGTCGGATTACTTGCGCCGACAAGTGATCGTGAGTCCTTTCGCCGGCGAGGACGTGGGCTGGGTGATCGATCAAGTTGGACCCGACATAGTGGCGTTCTCTTCCGACTACCCGCACCACGAAGGAACCGACGATCCGATTCGCCGCTTCGAGGCGAGCATGCCCAACCTCGATGCCACGAGCCAGCAAGCGTTCTACGACGGTAACGGCCGTCGGCTCTTGGCCTCGGCCCTACTCTGACCGTCGCCTTCGCCTACACAGCTACCAAACGACGGAAGTCGTCGCGCCCTTGGCTCGCCCCTCGGCTCGCACACCTCGAGGCACCAGATCGGCAGCCAACTCGTTCCAGACCTTCTTCAACCGATAGTGAGGAACTCGCGGATACAGATGGTGGATCGCGTGGTAGTCGTGTCCGCGAATGAGTAGCCCCGAGCCGGGGAACACCGCGACGCGCGTGTGCCGATAGCGGCTCGTCTCCTTGGCCGGGTGATGCGGATACCAGGCGAAGATGAACATGAGCCAGCAGAGTTGTAGACGGGCCGGGAGCCACCACAGCGTCAGGGCGGCCAGACCATGGCCGGTGGCGATGAGCGCCACCAACACGATCGTCGACACGAGCCAGTAACGAAGCTGCGCTTTCCCTTCGGCCTTGTCGCCATCTCGGCTGAGCAGTTTGGCTTTCAGTGCGGACGGCAGCAGAACTCGGGTGGGCGGAATCAACGCAAAGAACAGCAGGAAGGTGGAGAGCATCGTCATCCCGTAGAACTTGACCGGCAACTCGCGAAGGCGGCCTTCGGTGAAGTGATCGGGGTCGCGATCCGGGTCGTTGGTGAAGGCGTGATGGCGCATGTGCCCGGCCCGGTGGGAGGAGAACTCCATACCGGTCGGAATCGAACACAGGTAGCCGATCACGTCTTCGATGCGGCGTCCCTTGGTGGCCCGACCCCAGATGTTGCGGTGGGTCGCTTCGTGCATCGGCATGTAGAAGGTGGACGCGATGATCGTGTTGAGAAGAAGGCACGACCAGAGGGGAAGTGAGCCACGGGCACCCAGCACGATCACGGTCACATAGGCGGCACTGAACACCATGAAAGTTGCGATGATCCTGACCTGGACCGGACCCCAGTACTCCGCGGCGACGGCGTTTTCGGCCCGAACCTGATCGGTTCGCACCTCTTGTGCTCCAGAGGGCGCCTCGATGATCGCCCGATCGGTGAGAGTGGCCTCGAGGTCTTCGGGTAGCGGGGTGTCGATCGACATAACGTCACCGTACTCCCCCGTCGTGGCCCCGGTGCTCAGCGACGGAACTGCACCTCGTCGGTGGTTTGGGTTCCGGCCGAGCGCCCGGGAACCGAATGCCAGTGCCAGTAGTGATTGGTCATCTCGATGATCGAGGTCGCTGGGATCTCAGCCGACATGTCGGTGGTGGAGTGGGCGTCGGAAACCAGAAGCGCGTCGTACCCGCGGGCGATCGCGCCGTGAAGGGTCGACCGGATACACCATTGGGTCTGAGCACCGACCACGATCAAGCGCGAAACACCCCGAGTCGCGAGCTCAACTTCCAGCGTGGTCTCCTCGAAGGCATCGTTGTACGACTTGTGGACGATGGGCTCCCCCGAGCGTGGCTCCAACTCGGGGACGATCCGCCAGCCATCGGAGCCGCGCTCGAGTTCGGCGTCGTTGTGCTGTACCCAGACGACTGGCACTTCTTCTCGTCGGGCTCGGTCGACCAACGAAACGACCCGACCCACCACCCCGGCGCGGTCGAAGACGTCGGCCACCACTGCGTTCTGCACGTCGACCACCACGAGAGCGGTGTTCGGGCGGTCTTTCCACGTGGTCACGGCCGGATTGTAGGGAAGCCGAGGACTTCTGAACTCCCTTGACAATGTCAGGTACGGCGACTAGACATTGTCTACATGGAGACCGTCAAGCTCGTTCATCCCGATCCCCTCGTCGAGCGTCGGCGCTGGGGGATCATGGCCATCCTCAGCCTCTCGCTCTTCTTGGTGGTGGTCGACAACCTGATCATCAATGTCGCCATACCCACGTTGGCCCGCGAACTCGGCGCCACCACCAGTGGTCTCCAGTGGATCGTCGACGCATATGCGTTGGTGTTCGCGGGCCTCCTCCTTGCCTGCGGCGGCCTGGGCGATCGCTTCGGACGCTTGCGCGTGATGCAGATCGGCATGGTGCTCTTCGGGGTGTTCTCGGCGTGGGCGGCATTCCGGAACTCGACCGGCGAACTGATCGCCGCCCGCGGCCTCATGGGTATCGGCGCGGCACTCGTATTTCCGGGCACCCTCGCCATCGTGATCGATGTGTTCCGTGATCCCGTGGAGCGCGCCAAAGCGATTGGGGTGTGGTCGGCCGTCTCGGGAGCCGCCGTCGCCTTTGGTCCGGTGACCGGCGGATTCCTTCTCGAGCACTTCTGGTGGGGATCGGTGTTTCTCATCAACGTCCCGATCGTGATCGTGGCCCTCGTTCTTCAGTGGCGGTTCGTCCCCGAATCGCGTGATCCGAATGCCGAACAACTCGACTGGCCGGGTTTCGCGCTGTCGATCAGTTTCGTGGGACTCCTCGTCTACACGATCATCGAAGGACCCCACCGGGGTTGGACAAGCACTCCCACTCTCGCCGGATTCATCGGCGCGGCCGTGTTCTGCGCCCTCTTCATCGCACGTGAGCGAAGCGCAACCCATCCTCTGCTCGATGTCAGCGTCTTCCGGAACATGCGCGTGACCGCGGCGACGTCGGCGATCTTCATCGCCTTCTTCTCACTCTTCGGATTCACGTTTCTGATCACGCAGTACTTCCAGTTCGTGCGGGGCTACGACCCGCTCGAATCGGGGCTGCACACGCTTCCGTTCGCCATCGGCGCCGGAATCACCGCGCCGATCGCCGCCCGCCTGGCGCTCCGGTTCGGGCCACGGCGAGTGATCCCGGTGGGACTGCTCTTCATGGGCGTCGCGCAGATCTGGGCCAGTACGTTCGAAGTCGACACCGCCTACGTGGGCTCGGTGATGGCGAGCATGGTCCTGATGGCCAGTGGCCTATCGCTCGTCACAAGTCCGGCTTCCGAATCGGTGATGGGATCGCTCCCGCGTGAGATGGCCGGTGTGGGTTCGGCCATCAACGACACGGGTCGGGAAGTAGGTGGAACACTTGGTGTGGCCATCATCGGCAGCATCTTCGCTTCCACCTACGGCCCCAGAATCGTCGACCTGCTCAACCCCCTGGAGTTGCCCGAAGCAGCTGTTTCATCGGCCAAAGAGTCGGTCGGCGCGGCCTTCGCGGTAGCCGAGCAGGTCGGCGAACCTTCTCTCGCGGCGACCATTCGCGTGGCTGCCGGCACATCGTTCCTCGACGGATTCCAAGCCGCCTGCATCACGGTGGGGATCGTGGCTTTGTTCGGATCGCTCCTCGCGCTGCGATTCCTACCGTCGAAAGGATCGGGATCGGTGCATCACCAGGAATCGGGGCTCGAACATGGAAGCGCCCACTGACCGCTTACAAGGCGCTGGTGCCGCCTTCGGCCTGACGACGGAGTTCGTCGCGGAGCGATTCGAGATAAGGCAACGAGAGGTGATCTTTCGCCCTATTGGCTGCCTGCTTCGAATCGATGATGTCGTCCAAGGAGGCAACCGACACAACCAAGCCATTGTCGATTGACTCCGCCGTTGCGTTCTTCTTCCAGCCGCTATATGTACCGGCTCGTCCGGCTGGCGTGAAGGTGAGATCAAGATCTCCGAAGTCAGTTACCAAGTTGAGCATGTGAGGCATGTTCGCAAGAAAGGCACCGTCGATGCGTGTCGGAACGGAACCTCCATCAATTCGGACCTCCGCATTCATCCTGGTGAGTGCGCGCGCAAGGCGTTCCAGATTCTCGGGAACACGCGATGGGACAATGTCGATGTCTCGAGTCGGAAGCGACGATCCTCGGATGACTGCCGCGAACCCTCCTACGACAACATAATCCACGCGCTCCTCGTTGAGAATCTCGCAGATTCGAACTGGGTTAAACATCAACTGGGCTGCTTCTCCCGGTATCTGCGGACATTCTCCTGCATCGTCATGAGCACATTTGCCGCATGAACCATTTCACGAACACGCTCAGGTACCGACAGTCTGAGCTGCGCGCGGATTTGTCCGATGTCGACGCCTCGCCAGTCTTCGTTCGGGTTCTGAACCGCGTCCACGAGTGCAGTCTACGCCGGGGGTATCGCAAGCTGGGACCTGAGGGACTCGAGATCACCCAACACCCAGATGTCACTCAGCATGCCTTCTTCTGCGGCGAAGAAAGCGGCGCCGATCCATTCGACGTGACGTCCGGTCGGCGCGTAGCCGAGAAACTCACCGGTGTGTAGTCCGGAGAATCGGACCTTCGCCGCCGCGCGGTCTCCTTCGACGATCAGCGACTCCACATCGCACCGATATTCAGAGAGTGCCGTCGTGACCATCAGAACGTAGTCGCACACCGCGCGTCGACCTGTCACGCCGACCCCAACCGAACCTCTGAACGTCACCTCGGGGTGCAGGATCTCCTCGGCTAGCGAGAGATCGACTTCGTTCCAGAACCTCTCATAGAACCCCTGAACGAGTTCACGAATCAGCATGCACAATCATCGCACTCGACGAACTCATCGGATGAGCCGGTTTCCCACCGAACTTTCCACCCATTGGGCGATCGTGTGATCGTTTAAGAAAAACAACTTGCGAGGGTCCGAACAAGTGATGAGCGGCTTCGTTTTGCCACAATGCAACGGCCTACACAAGACCACGTGGTCCAGTCATTAGCTGAGTGCTTCGATAAACGCCTCAGCATCGACCGCCGCTTGTCGCAGGATCCCACCAAGCGTGCCCCGTTTGATTTCCCGGTGCTGTGGCACCATGCAACCGACCGACCCTCGACGCAAGATCACGTGACTTCCTCGCTGACGCACAACAACGAAGCCGAGAAGTTCGAGCGCACCGACGGCTTCGGCTCCCGAGACGAGCGGAAGTTCAGGCAACGTCGGCGATATGAAAGGTGGTGATGATCGGCCGCTCACCCAGCGACAATGGGAACTCTTCGAGATACAACGCTGTGGCCTCAGCCAGGTTCCGCAGGGCTTCGGCTTGAGTCTCGCCCTCGGAGGTGGTGCCTGTCTCCGGGTTCAACGCAGAGAATCCGCCCTCCGGGGCAGCCCACAGAACAGCCGTCAGTTCGACTCGATCATGGGCATCGGTGGACATGGTCCCAGTCAACCCGATGGGTGTGGCAGTGACAAGCATGGGTACTTCGACTTCGGTCCGAACTGGCCGGCGCGTCACCCGCGCTTTAGGTCGGTGACCGCTCTTCCGCTGGCTTCCACCAACTTGTGCGGCTCGATACCGAACACGTCGTTCCACGTTCCCGCCGCGGCCCACACCTCGGGCTACTGCAACAGATCCGGGTCAACGAAGACATGTAGTTGCTTCGTGTGACCAAGCGGAGACACGCCGCCGTTGGCTCTGGAAACTCACCCGCTCTCCTGCTCATCCCATGGGAAGATGGAACAATGTCAAGCGAACAACCGGACCCGGTTCTCGACTCGGTGGCGGCGTACAGCGCTGACCCCATCGCGTACGAGCTCCATTACAGAGGTCATCTCCTGGACAGACCAACGCGCTTCGCATCCCTACTTCCCCCGAAAGCCAAGATCTTGGATCTCGGATGCGGACCAGGTCGCGACATCCGCCTCTTCACTGATGCCGGTCACTCGCCGATTGGAGTCGAGCTCAATCGATCATTCGTTGCCATGGCTTCACGTCATGGCTATGTCATCGATGCCGACATCCGGGGCATACGAGACTTGTTCTCGCCCCACACTTTCGATGGCATTTGGGCTCAAGCGTCACTTGTGCATCTGTCGCGAACAGAGACCGAACAACTACTCCGGGATGCTGAATCGCTCCTCCAGCCTCAAGGACTTTTCTACGCCTGCGTTCCTGCAGTAGGCGAAACTGGATGGGTCAATGAGAAGGATGGGAGGCGCTGGTACACAGTCTGGCCCGATGATCACTTTGAGGCGGCCGTGTCGGCAGCCGGATTCGAAATCGACGATGTGAACCGTGGGCCTTACGTTGAAGTGTGGGCAAGAAAAGGTCGTCGTTAGGCGCGCTTCAGATCGGTGACCGCTCCTCCGCTGGCTTCCACCAACTTGTGCGGTTCGATACCGAACACGTCGTTCCATGTACCCGCGGCGGCCCACACTTCAGGCCACCGCAACAAGTCCGGATCGATGAACACGCGCAACTGCTTCGTGTGACCGAACGGCGGCACGCCACGTTTGGCTTTGGAAACCCACTGGCGCTAGAGCTCAATTTCCAGCTGCTTGGCAATCTTCCTGCAGCGGTTTGACTCCGTCTTCGCACCACGGGCGTTCAACTTCCGCAATCTCGGAATCAAGTCCTCAAGCAATGCAACGTCCACTTCTGCGAAGGTCGCTGCCGCCTGCAACCCGTAGTACGCCACAATCTTGCTTGCATCAGTCTCCGACCACTCCATGACAGCGTCATATGCCTTGCGTCTTTCAGCTGGAGTGAGTTTCATGTGAACCAACAACTGCGGTACATGCCACCGAGCCTCTTGTTGCGTGTAGTGGATCAGAGGGAAAACGGTCTACAAGGCTTTGCGCCAGTCTGCGTGCCACAACGACGCTCGTTCGATCAGGGTCAAGTTTGCAGCTGGTGAATACACCGTCGTAAACGAGCATCAGTTGAGGCACCACCTCGGTTGTCGCTACGCCAGCGAAATAGTTCATCACTACGTCGCGATACCTCGTCACCTCAGCCTTCACGAGTTTGCTGTCCGGTAGTTCCGTGAGCGCATTAGTGAAGGGGCATCCGAAGAACTCGCCTTCAACAACAATCTCTTCGAGCAAGTCGAATGGAACCGCGACGGTTCTACCGCGCACTGATACCGCCGTTGCGAGACGTTCTTCGAACTTCAGGCGAAGCATCTCAAGGTATTTCGCCACGAGATGCTCTTTTGATTCGAAATTGTTGTACAAACTGGCCTTAGCCACATTGGCCTGGGCGATTATCAGGTCGATACCCGTGGAGTTCACGCCCCGCTCGTAGAAGAGTTTGGCGGCCGTATCGAGAATTTTCTGCTTTGCGGACACGACTTGACAATACCAGACAGATCTGTATACTCACTAGGTAGACAAACCTGTCTACCTAGTGAAAGGTATCCTATGTCCAACAAAGTTGCGATATTCATTTACGAATCAGTCTCGGGTGACATGTCCCGTGCCTACCGTGGCCTCAAGACAGCCCTCGAGTTCGTCCAGAGTGGTGACGAAGTCGCCGTGATCTTCGACGGCTCAGGCGTCGAAACATTGGCGGCAATCACGGATCCCATGAGTCCACTTAACCCAGTTCTCGAAGGGATCAAGTCGAGTGTTGCAGGTGCATGCTCATTCTGTGCGATCTCACACAAGTCGAATCAGGCAATCACTGCTGCTGGCTACCCGCTACTTACAGACTTCGCAGGCGAGGCCTCGGTACGCCAGTTTGTAGCTGGTGGGTACACAGTGTTGAACTTCTAGTCTCATTCCATGCACTCACGACCAGAGCCACGAACCACACACTTCAGTTCGATCCCCCGGAGTGTGTGGTTCGTCTTCCTCCTTGCCCTGACTACAAGTGCTTGCGCTTCGTCGTCCGGCTCCACCGACAGTGCGCAAAATGTCGAGCAAACGAACCGACCTGAAGTCCAGCCCGAGTCTCAGTCTGAGCCGGTAGCCGAAGCCGTGCCGAGTGGTGCCGGTGCGTATATCTCACTGGCTGAATATCAGGCTGCGAAAGCCTCGTACGCTTCGTCGAAGGTTGTGCTGTTCTTCAACGCCACGTGGTGCTCGACGTGCAAGAAGGCGCGCAGCAACCTGGAGGCGAATCTTTCGGCGATTCCGGCTGATTTGGCGATTGTGCTCGTCGACTTCGATTCGGAGACCGACTTGAGGCGCCAGTACGGAGTCACGGTGCAACACACCTTCGTGCAGATTGACGCTGCTGGGACCGAGTTGGCGAAGTGGTCGGGGAGCCTGACGGCAGCGGCAATCGTGGAGAAGACCGTCTGATACTGCTCGTCGGCGCGCTGGTTGCCGGTGTGCTCACCACGCTGGCGCCGTGCGTGCTACCGCTACTGCCGGTAATCGTTGGCGGTTCGATCGATCAGTCGGGTGGCGGTTCGCGACGACGGGCGTTAGTGATCACTGCTTCGCTCGGTGTATCGGTGGTGGTCTTTACGCTCATCTTGAAGGCGAGCACGGCGCTCATCGGTGTGCCAACCGAAGTGTGGCAATGGGTGAGCGGCGTACTGCTCATCACGCTAGGCATGATCTCGTTGTTTCCGTCGCTGTGGGAGGCGGTGTCGATGAGACTCTCGCTGCAGAGCCGAAGCACGAATCGTTTGGCCGACGCGCGTCAGCGACAGGGTGCGTCGGGTGCGGTGCTGACGGGTGCGGCGCTCGGGCCCGTGTTCACTTCGTGCAGTCCGTTATACGGCTATGTGATCGTCACGGTGTTGCCGGCGTCGTTTGCTCGCGGTCTCACGATGCTGATTGCCTACACGATCGGACTCTGCGGCACTTTGCTCGTTATCGCGTTACTTGGTCAGCGCGCAATTAGCAAGGCACGCTGGGCCGCCGATCCGCACGGCTGGTTTCGTCGTGGACTCGGTTTGATCTTTATCGTCGTCGGCATTGCAGTGATCGCAGGCTGGGACAAAGATCTCCAAACATGGGTGATCGAGAACTCGCCGATTCGGCCGTGGGAGCTTGACTCTGAATTCATTCCCCGCGATTGAAAAAGCCCAAGTCAGCGCTTGAGATCAGTCACCACTGCACCACTTGCGCCAACGAGATCATCTGGTGCAATCGGGAACACATCGTTCCACGTTCCCGCTGCAGCCCACACCTCGTCATACTGCAACAAGTCCGGGTCAACGAACACCCGCAGTTGAGTGCTGTGACCAAACGGCGGCACGCCACCGTTGGTTTAAGCAACTCAACTCAAATAGTCAGCGTCATCCGCATAGAACTTGATTTCGATGACGTTCCCGCTGGGATCTGCGAGTTTCCCTCCAAGTTTTCCGTTTAACTCGGCATCGACATGTTTCTCAGGTTTTGAAATCCAAGCATGCCCGGATGCAGTAACCCGATTAACAAGTTCATCAAACTCTGTCAATGAGGGAAGGACGACGCCAAAATGCCGAACACCCTGTTGGCTGACAGTCATTACTTCAAGCGGTCTCAACTGCAGCGTTAGCTGCAGGCCGTAGAACCAGGCATCAAACCAGTCTTCTCGCTCACGTCCAATACGACACCCGAGTGTGTGTTCGTAGAAAGACCTTGCGGCGTGAAGATCATCCACTGGCAACGAGAGGTGAAGCACAGGTCTATCGGTCATGTGTCGAGGATAAACTCAATGAGCCTTTAGGAATGGATGATTTAGGCGCGCTTGAGGTCGACGACCACGCCACCGGCGACACGAACAATGTCATTCGGGTTCGCACCAAAGTTGTCGTTCCATGTTCCTGCTGCGGCCCACACCTCGTCGTACTGCAACAAGTCCGGATCAACGAACACGCGCAGTTGTGTGCTGTGACCAAAGGTAGGCACGCCACCGTTGGTTTAGGCAACCTTTGCTGAATAGAAGCGCGATTACGAATGGCGTTGATGTCGTGCAAGTGCTTTTTCGAACTTCTGAACGACATGACCGAAAGACTCGATGAAAAGCGGCTGCATTGACGCGAAGGTTTCATCCGACGGGTTCAACACCTGCACCCAACCCATCCATGCATAAACAGGGTGCGGCATCACAACGTCAAGTTGGGTGAAATCATGGCCGGTCACTACTGCCGAACCCTTATGCGGTCGCGCAGGCCGAGGGCCAAAGAGTTGTTCGTATCGATGCACTGTCAGTCCGAGGGCCAGTCGAAACACACCCGGGCGATCAAGGCAGGAAGCCTTGTCATTGGCACCATCGTGCTCTTTCACGGTGCAGAAATAGACACCATTGGCCAGGGCAAGGTTGGGGTTGTAGAACAGCGACGTTTCGCCCCAACTGGCTTTCGGCGCCAGTCCGTCGAACCGAGTCGTCAGACGATCAACAACGTCTTTGGGCTGCAGAACCATGTCGTGACGTCGCCCGCATCTACTCCGGAACGACGAGACCGACTCCTACACCAAGAGTCGCTAGTCCGAACAACACCGCACCGATGGGAACAAGTCGGATGAGCGGTGCGGCAGGACCGCCCGCTGTGCGCGGTGCGCCGCCAAAGAAGCCACCGGAGATCAACAGTGGCGCGGCGAATAAGGCGATACGCGTCACCCAAACCAATCCCTCGCCCATACGCGACTGATCAAGCACGAACTGGCCGATGATGCTCAGCGTGACGAGCACTCCGGCGTGGGCGTGACCGGCGCGGAAGTAGCTGCTCTGTTCGGCGGTGATCTTTTCGGTGCCGGATTGACGACGAAGGATGGACAGAAGGAAGTAACCCCCGAAAGCAATGGTGGGCAGCGAAATGAACGCGATTGCGATCATCCATCGACTGGCGTCAGACATGTTGACCTCCTTGATTCAGCGAGTAGCGGGCTCTGTAAGCAAACCTATGGCCCGAAGTTGACACTGTCAAGTAGGCGTACTTGTCTACAAGACCAACTCTCGAACCCTCAGCGACTACTTACGATTGACGTTTGCAGGCGAAGCGTTGCTCAGTTCATCCATAATCGAGCGCATCTCTGCCCGCAGCAGTCTCTCCACATTGACGTCGCCCCAGGCGAGGTGACCATACAACTCGAGTGACACGAGTCCATGAATTCGCGACCATCCACGCGCAAGGATTTCGTTGAGTGACTCTGGCAAGAAAGTCGTTGGGTCGAGGGCGACCTTTGCATCTCGTGCCACATCTACACCAAGACCAACCAGATCGCCTGCTCCGTATGCAGCAGCAACGACTCGCACCATCGGCTCGCTGAACCGGTAGACGCTCGACACCGTCGGGCCGTCGGCGCGGGCATGAAATCCAGGCACCGGCGTGCCAAGAATCAACCCGAAGCGATCAGGATTCGCCTGCGCCCAACGGCGATACGTGAACGCAATTGCCTCAAGGCGCGACAGCACGTCGTTGTCAGCCTTCTCGATTGCCTCTTCGATCGCCAGTCCGAACGCCTCGAACCCGTCGCTGATGAGCAACTCGAGCAAGCCGTCCCGACCGTCGACATATCGGTACATGCCCGAAGGACTGATCCCTGCGGTCTTGGCCACCTCGCGCAACGAGAGACTCGCCGCCCCGGTTCGGCGAAGTTCCTTGAGCCCGGCGGCCTTGATTTTGCCCATCAGTTCCGCCCGAAGTTGGGCCCGACGACCTTCCATGGGCCTCACGGTACCCGACCTCAGAAACGCGAACACTGTTTGCACTTCCATTGTTGCTTGCTCTAAAGTGCGAACAGTATTCGCGTTTTGACAGATGTTTGCAAAGGAGCACGATGAGCGAGCGGTACGTAGTTCTCGGAGCCTCAGGCGGCATCGGTCATGCGCTCGCCACCGAGCTCGTCCGCCAAGGTCGCCGCACGCGGGCCGTGTCTCGCCACACACCAGATGTATCTGCCGAGGCCGAAGTCATGTCGGCAGACCTCTCCACTCTCGAAGGCGCCCGCCGCGCCTGTGCCGACGCCTCGGTGGTGTTCCACGCCGCACAGCCGGCGTATCACCGTTGGCCCGAAGAGTTCCCCGGGCTGACGGCCAACATCATCACCGCTGCAAGCGAGGCTGGAGCCAAGTTGGTGATGGCCGACAACCTCTACATGTACGGGCCAGTAAGTGAGCCACTCGTCGAGAGCCTGCCGCGTGCAGCAACCGGTCGCAAAGGTGTGGCACGGGCCCGAATGGAAGAACAACTGCTCGATGCCCACCAGTCGGGCACGGCTCGCGTGGCGATCGGTCGGATGTCTGACTACTACGGGCCACATGGACCGAACAGCACACTCGCCGCCCTCGTGTTCAATCCGGCGATGAAGGGCAAGACGATGCGGTGGCCGGGCTCCACGACAGCACCAAAGACACTGCATTTCCTCCCCGATGCTGCACGTGGTCTGATCGTCCTTGCCGACCACGACGTCGCTGATGGGCAGGTGTGGCACATTCCCGCAGCGCAGGCGATCACCGGCAACGAGTTCATGGCACTCATCAACCAGTGTCTGGAGACGTCCGTGAAGACCGTCTCAATGAGCGAGTTCGCTATGCGAATTGGTGGACTCTTCTCCAAGGCGGCGAAAGAAAGCGTCGAGTGCATGTACCAGTGGACCGATCCGTTCGTCGTCGACAGCTCGAAGTTCACCAACGCGTTCGGGCCATTCACGGTCACGCCTCATGCCAACGCGATCGCCACCACGATCGCATCACTCAACCACTGACAATCCAACGAACGAAAGGATCACCCGCCATGACCACCACTACATCACCCGATCTACCTCCCGTACGCGGTGCTGGTTGGGCGTCGATTACACAAGGGCTGCTGATCTTTGTTCCCACCTTCGTGCTTGGCGCAGCCATCGGGTGGCCGGGAAGCCTTTCTGATCCAGCATCCATCGCATTGCCGAGACTCGCCAACAATGAAGGTGCCGTTCGTTTTGGATACGCGGCGTACTTGCTGTATTCCGTGTTGTTCGCAGTGACGGTCACCCTGCTCGCTCGCCTCGTTGAGGGTGACATGGCGAAAGGAGTCCGCCGACTGGTGGTGGGGTTCGCCATTGCATCGGTGGTTGCTCGCAGTATCGGAATCATCCGTTGGCTCGCTCCGATGCCTGAACTTGCCGACGCCTACACATCTGCAACAGATGACGGCCAACGGTTCGCGATCGAGCGGATCTACGACATGCTCAACTCTTTCGGCGGCACGATTGGCGAAGCACTCGGTGTCGGACTCTTTGCAGCCATCTCGATTGGTCTGCTCTCTGTCGGTCTACTGCGCTCGAGTGCGATCCCTCGCTGGATCGGCGTGTGGGCGGTGATTTCCGCCATTTCACTGGCCATCGGTTCTGTCGAGCTGCTCGGGGTCGACCCAGGTCCACTGCTCACCGTCACGGTCACCATCGTCCAGTTGTGGTTCCTGGCAGCCGGCGCATGGCTTCTCGCTCGAGGCTCCAAGGCATTCCCCGCTACGTGAATTGAACCCAACCATCGCGCATGAAACGCCGACCCCTCGATGTCGCCACGACAATTGTGCAGATCGTTGTGGGCCTAACTCTCGCCACCTATGGTCTCACCGCATTCGTTCAGCCCGAGTGGCAGGTGGTCTTACCTGCACTGCTCGTCGCTGCTGCAGGCATTATCGGCCTGCGGATGCGATGGATGTATCTTGCAGGGCTTGCGCCAATCGGTGCAGTGATGTCCGTCGCCGGTCCGTCCATCGCATTCGATTTGCATCGCCCTGAGGAAACTGCATACTTCATTGGATCAGTGATCGTTCTATTCGGATCATGTGCTGCAGCAGTTCTTGGTTTCACCTCCGCCCTGATTCCTGAACTTCGGCACCGAACGATCAGTGCCCTCACTGTGTCAGGCTTGCTTTGCGTGGCGGTTCCCCTCGCCGTCCTCACAGCAAATGAGGCGAGCGCAGCCACGGCCGATGGCATCTCTGCTCTCGAGCGGACCGAAGCCATCGAAGTTCGTCTCAGCGACTTCCGATTCGACGTGGTCGGCAGTGCGGTGCCCAAGGGTGGGGTGATTCGCGTTCACAACATCGGCGCCCTCCCGCACGACCTCACCATTCCGTCACTCGACATCGCCGTATTCGTGCCATCCGGCCGCGACACCTATGTCCGTCTACCCGCCAACATGCCGGAAGCAATCGGCATGATCTGCACTATCGGGGACCACCAGCTTCGAGGTATGGGTCTCAACGTCGAGGTCCGCTGAGAACCGCACCTCTTGCGCGCTCGGGATGGTCAGCCCGCGCGGTTCAGTTGGGCCTGCAAGTTTGCGAGGTCACCAAGTACCCAGATGTCCCGCAGCATGTCGTCTGCTTCGACGAAGAACGCGGCGCCCATCCACTCGACCCGTCGACCGGTTGGCGAGTACCCAAGGAAGTCTCCGCTGTGGAGTCCCGAGAAACGGACCTTGGCAGCAGCGCTCGGTCCTTGAGCGACCAGTTCCTCGACGTCACATCTGTATTCGGAAAGAGCGCCGTCGTCACCATCGTTACGTAGTCGCAGACCTCGGACCGACCGAAGGCTGCCAAACCGACTGAGCCCCTAAACGAAACTTCAGGATGCAGTATCTCCGAGGCGATCGCAAGGTCGGCTCTGTTCCACAACCGTTCATAGAAGGACTCGACGAGGAGACTAATGGTCACGACATCATTCTCTCAGAAGTGAACTACCGGACCACCCGATACCGCTCAGACGCGCTTCAGATCGGTGACCACGCCTCCTGCAACTCGCACAATGTCAGCAGGCGCAGCACCGAAGTTGTCGTTCCAGGTTCCCGCAGCCGCCCACACTTCGTCGTGCTGCAACAAATCCGGATCGACGAACACACGCAGCTGCTTCGTGTGACCAAACGGCGACACGCCACGGGTGGGTTTGGTAACTCACACTTGATGGTGTTCCGATAACGAAGATGCAAAGCGTCAGCCGAGAACCTGAGTCATGAACCTGCTGTGAACACTCGGTTTGTACTCCGAAAACGGCCCGCAGTCGACGAACCCCACTGAGGCGTAGAGGGCATGTGCTGGCGCGAACTCGGGCATTGACCCAGTCTCGAGGCTCACCCTTGCGAAGCCACGCTCACGTGCAACTTGAAGCAGATGCTCAACCATTCTCCGGCCGAGGCCTTGACCCCGTCGCTCGGCGACGACGTGCATCGACTTGATTTCCCCATGCCCAGGATCAATTTCGACAATCGCCCCAACTGCGACCACCAGACCGTCGACGCGACCACTGAAGAAGAGGACCTCGGGCGCGAGCAGAGCCTCGGTATCAAGGTAGTGGTGGCTTGACTTCGGTGGCGATGTGACTCCGTCGACTGTGGTTTTTGGCGCATTCAAGAACTCCCAGTGATGCTGCAATACCAACTGGACATCAGCCGATGCTGGCGAGTCGAGTGCAATTACTGGCTCCACGCATCAAATCGTAATTTGCGCATGACATTCGCTGCGATGTTGAATGCGTGACTCAACCCCGCTTGAGTTCAGTCTCTACCGCGCCACTCGCACGCACGAGATCATCTGGTGCGATCGGAAACACGTCGTTCCAAGTTCCCGCGGCTGCCCACACCTCGTCGTACTGAAGCAGGTCGGGATCGATGAAGATGCGCAGTTGAGTACTGTGACCGAACGGCGGCACACCGCCGATGGGAAAGCCCGTCGTCTCACGAACCACATCGGCATCGACCCGCGAACACTTCAGCCCGCCGGCCGCCAGCGCCAACTTCTTCTCATCGAGTTGGTTGGCCCCGCTCACATAAGCCAACACCACTTCGCCATCCACCGCGAAGATGAGGCTCTTCACGATCTGGCCGATGTCCACCCCGATCGCGGCTGCGGCATCGGCGGCCGTCTTGGTGCCGTCGGGAAACCGGCGGGGCGAGATGTCGAGACCCTTCGCACGGGCAGCTTCCACCACTCGCGTCACATTGGGGTGAACCTGCTCAGTCATCGGAGGACGAAAGTAGCCGATCGATCGCCGCCGCCAACCGGTGGTCGCGGGTCGTGACCCGCCCCACGTCGTGACTCACCAGCGAGATCGTCACCTTGTTCCAGCTGTTCGACCAATCCGGATGGTGGTCCATCTCTTCGGCCAACGCCGCGACCCGGGTCATGAACTCGAACGCCTCCGCGAAGTCGGCGAACAGGAACTCTTGGCGCAGACATCCGTCCACTTCGGGCCATTGTGACGAATTCACCCCTGCATCCAACCACTCCACATGGAACCCTCTCCACGCGGTCGGTAATCTCTCCTCTCAAGAAGGGGAGTATCCCCGCTGGGCAACCAGCGAACCGGCGTCGTCAATACGGCCTTCGGGCCCGGCCCGGCTCCTACGGGAGGGAGAGACCTTCGGACCGCATAACGATCCGAAGGAATCCATGTTGACTCTCCCCCGCACCGTCGCCGACCTCGTCGATCCGCACACGCACACGCCCGACGACGTCGCCTCCGCCCTCACGACCTCGGCCGCCGATGGCCTGCCGGTCGACGAAGCGTCGTCCCGCCTCACCTCGCACGGTCGCAACGAACTCGCCGAAGCGGCCCGGCGCCCGGCGTTGCTGCGCTTTCTGGACCAATTCCGCGATGTGCTGATCGCCATTCTTCTCGGGGCCGCCGTAGTGAGTTTTGCCGTCTCGGGCGAACTCAAAACCCCGATCGTCGTGTTGGCCGTGGTGTTGCTCAATGCGGTCATCGGCTTCGTGCAGGAGAACAAGGCCGAAGCATCACTCGAGGCCCTGAAAAAGATGCTCTCGTCGAATGCCAAGGTTCGTCGCTCGGGCCAAGTGATGTCGGTGCCCACGGCCGAACTCGTGCCCGGGGACGTGGTGCTCGTGGAGGCCGGCGACCGCATCCCCGCCGACGGACGACTCACCCTGGCCGTCAACCTCGAAATCGAAGAGGCCGCTCTCACCGGCGAGAGCCACCCGAGCACGAAGTCAGTCGATGTCGTCGAACGTGCGGATGCTCCACTCGGCGATCGCTCGTGCATGACCTACATGAACACCACCGTGACACGTGGTCGCGGTGAGCTCATCGTGACCGCCACCGGCATGTCGACCGAGATCGGCCGCATCGCCGGGCTTCTGCGAGCAACCGAACCGGAGAAGACTCCTCTGCAGCGGCAACTCGACGGACTCGCCCACAGCCTCGCCAAGTTGTCGGCAGTCATCGTCGTGGCGGTGTTCGTGATCGGACTCGTACGTGGTGACTCCGTGTCCGAACTCCTCAATCTCGCCGTGGCGCTCGCGGTAGCAACCATTCCCGAGGGCCTGCCGGCGGTCACTGCGGTGACGCTCGCCATCGGTGTGGCCAAGATGGCCAAGAAGAACGCCATCGTGAAGCGTCTGGCCAGTGTGGAAACACTCGGCTGCACCAACATCATCTGCTCCGACAAAACGGGAACCCTCACGCTGAATGAGATGACCGCACGTCGAATCGTCGTGCAGGGTCGGGAACACTCGGTCACCGGTGAGGGATATTCACCCTCCGGCGACATCGAGCGGGTCGCCGGCGATCTGCCCTTCGCCATGGATGCTGCACTCCTCGGAATGGCACTGTGCAACGACGCCGTGATCCGCAACGAAGCGGGTTCCTGGAACCTCGTGGGCGACCCGACCGAAGGAGCCCTGGTGGTGCTGGCCGCCAAAGGTGGAGTCGACGCCCCCGAGATGCGCAGCCGCTTCCCGCGCGTCGCCGAGGTTCCCTTCGACTCGGCCACCAAGGTCATGGCCACGTTCCATGAACTCGCCGATGCATCCGGCAACCCGGTCATTCGCATGTTCGTGAAGGGTGCGCCCGATGTGGTGATGGCCCGCAGTGCGAATGCCATCGATGCCACCGGAATCGCCACGCCGATGAGCGCCAACAACGAAAGTCTCGTCGCCCACAACGATCGACTCGCCGGTGAAGGTCTGCGAGTGCTTGCCATCGCACAGCGCGACTTCTCGGTGGACGCATGGAGCGACTTCGTGGCCGATGGCGCCGATCCGGCGGCTCTGGTGGACGAACTCACCTTGCTCGCCCTCGTCGGCATCGTCGATCCGCCACGACCCGAGGCCAAGACCGCCATCGCCGAAGCACGGCGGGCCGGTATCACCGTGAAGATGATCACCGGCGACCATGCCGTCACGGCGCAGGCGATCGGAACCGAACTCGGACTCAGCACCGGCCCGGTCGTGGCCGTGACCGGAGCCGACCTCGATCGCATTGACGACGCCGAACTCGACCGGCGCATCGACGAGATCTCGGTGTTCGCGCGAGTAGCGCCCGAACACAAGATCCGACTGGTCGCCGCGCTCCAGCGGAAGGGAAACGTCGTCGCCATGACCGGTGACGGTGTCAACGACGCGCCGGCGCTCAAGAAGGCCGACATGGGCGTGGCCATGGGCATCACCGGTACCGAGGTCACCAAGGAAGCCGCGACCATGGTGCTGGCCGACGACAACTTCGCCACCATCGTCGGCGCCGTCAAGCGCGGGCGGACGATCTACGACAACATCGTGAAGTTCGTGCGTTTCCAGTTGAGCACCACGCTCGGGTTCGCACTGCTCTTCCTCGGTGCATCGATCCTCGGTATCGCGCACGGCAAACCCTTCGCGGCCATCGCCATCCTGTGGGTCAACATCATCATGGACGGCCCACCCGCCATGGCCCTCGGGCTCGACAAGGGTGATGACGACATCATGCAGCGATCACCGCGCCCGCTATCGGAGCGCATCCTCACCAGGGATCGCTGGTCGGCCATCGGTTTCTCCTCGATCGTGATGGCCATCGGAACCCTCGCCGTATTGGCTTGGGCGCCGGGCCCCGAGGCCGAGGCCGGCGTCGCCACCGTGGCCGGAACCATGGCGCTCAACACCTTCGTGCTCTTCCAGTTCTTCAACATCCTGAACGCCCGCAGCGATCGCAACTCGGTGTTCCGTCGCCAGACGTTCAGCAATCCGCAACTCTGGATGGCTCTCGGTGCCGTGATCGTCCTGCAGATCGGCGTCACTCACGTGGGCTTCATGCAGAACCTCTTCGACACCACGTCGATCTCCGGAGGTCAGTGGCTCGTGAGCATCGTCGTTGCGTCGTCGGTTCTCTGGCTCGAAGAGATCCGCAAGTTCGTGGTTCGCCGTCGTTCAGCCATCATCAACAAGGAGGTCACCCGATGAAATGTCCCCACTGCCCCGACACCGCGCTCGTGATGAGCGATCGCCAAGGAGTCGAGATCGACTACTGCCCGACCTGCCGCGGCGTGTGGCTCGACCGTGGCGAGCTCGACAAGATCATCGAACGCGCCACGGGCGGCAACGCCACCATCTCGGCTCCACTCAACCGCAAGTACAAAGACGACGACGACTGGGACGACGACGATCGCTACAAGATCAAGTACGACAAGTACGGCCGCCCCTACAAGAAGAGCAAGACGAAGAGTCTCCTCGGCGAGATCTTCGACTTCTGACACCACGGAAACTCGCCCGAACCGAAAGGACATTCACCCATGTTCAAGAACACCATGAAGACCACCCTCCTGCTCGCCGGACTCGGTGGGTTGATCGTCGGCGTCGCCTCGCTTCTCGGAGGTGGCAGTTCGGGGGCCGTGATGATCGGTCTCGTGATCGCCCTCGTGATGGTGGGCGGCAGCTCTTGGTTCAGCGACCGCCTCGCATTGCGGGCCGCCGGTGCGCAAATCATCACCGAGCAGGACTCGCCCGAGTTCTACCGAATGGTGAAGTCACTGGCCGATCGCGCTGGCCTTCCCATGCCGCGAGTCGCGGTGTCTCCTTCGGAACAACCCAACGCCTTCGCGACCGGGCGTGGTCCCAACAACGCGGTGGTGTGCGCGACGCAAGGGTTGTTGCGGACGATGCCCGCCGATGAACTCGAAGGCGTCATGGCGCACGAACTCATGCACGTGCGCAACCGCGACATTCTGATCGGCTCGGTGGCCGCCGCGGTGGCCACCGCGATCTCGGCCATCGCCCAGATGGCGTACTTCGCGGCGATCTTCGGTGGTGGCCGGGACGATGAAGATCGCCCCAACCCGCTGGCCGTTATGCTCATCTCGATGCTCGCCCCGATCTCGGCATCGCTCATCCAGATGGCGATCAGTCGGAGTCGCGAGTTCGAAGCCGATCGTTCGGCCGCCGAACTTCTGGGTAGCGGGCAGTCACTCGCCCGGGCCCTCGAACGAATCGAGATCATGGCACAACGCATTCCCATGAACGTTGCTCCCGCGCAAGCGCAGGCCTACATCCACAATCCGCTCGCCGAGTTCAAGAATCAGCGTCGGGGCGGGGCCAACATGGCTCGCTTGTTCTCGACCCATCCGTCGACCGAGGAACGCATCCGCCGCCTGCGGGCGATGGGCTGAGTTATCTCGGGCAGTCTGGCTCAGAGACCGGCGAGGTAATCGCCACTCACCGCATCGGCACTCGACGAGTCGGCGGGAGTGAACGCGGCGTATCCGTCGCGCTCGAGCACGTCGGCGAGTTCGGGCCCACCCGACTCCACGATGCGTCCCTTCACGAGGATGTGGATGCGACTCGGCCGGAGTTCTTCGAGCAGTCGGCTGTAGTGCGTGATCACCAGTGCGCCGAGTCCGTCTTCGCGAGTCGCATCCATGACCCGACGTGCGCAATCACGAAGGGCGTCGATGTCGAGTCCGGAGTCGAGTTCGTCGAGGATCGCGATCTTGGGCTTCAAGACGGCGAGCTGGAGCGTTTCGTTGCGCTTCTTCTCGCCTCCCGAGAGGTCGACGTTGAGCGGTCGGTCGAGGAACTTCTCGTCGAAGTTGATGCGCGCCGCTTCGGTGTGAAGTTGAGACGCCAGTGACCCAACGTCCGCGCTTCGCCCGCGATCCTTCAGGGCTTCGGTGAGAACCGCGTCGAGGGTGACCCCGGGAACCTCCGTCGGGTACTGCATCACGAGATGGAGTCCGGCCGCCGCGCGCTCCCAGGTGGGCAGCGCGAGCATGTCGACACCGTCGAGCAGAACCTTTCCTCCGGTCACCGTGTAACCGGGTTTGCCCATCACGACGGCCGACAACGTGCTCTTGCCGTCACCGTTGGGGCCCATCACCGCATGGACCTCGCCCGAGGAGATCGTGAGATCGATGCCGTTCAGGATCTGCTTGCCGGCCACGCTGGCCGTGAGGCCGCGAATCTCGAGCGTGCTCACTTGCGAACCTCCACGTGCACGTCGCCGTTCACGACCTTGGCGTCGAACACCGCTACGGGTTGCGTGGCGGGGAGCGTGTCGGGGTGTCCGGTCAGGAGACTGAACGAACTGCCATGTCGTGGGCATTCGAGTTGCTTCTCGTCGCACCACACTTCGCCGTCGCTGAGCGACACATTGGCATGACTGCACACGTCGCCGATGGCGTAGACGTCGCTATCGATACGCACGAGGGCCACGGCCACACCGTCGACCATCACCTTGGTGGCCGAACCACTCGCGAGATCTTCGAAACGCGCGACCACACTCATGCCTTCTCCCCCACGTTCAGCTTGGCGGCCACCTTGGCCCGCAACGGCTGGGCGAGTTCGCCCACCGGGAGTTGGGCGAGCACTTCGTCGAAGAACCCGAGCACCACGAGCCGCTCGGCCACGTCGGGGCGCACACCGCGGCTCTCGAGATAGAAGAGTTGCTCTTCGTCGATCGGACCGACGGTGGAGGCATGACTGCACTTCACGTCGTTGGTCTCGATGTCGAGATTCGGCACGCTCTCGGCCCACGCACCGTGCGACAGAGTGAGGTTGCGATTGGTCTGGAAGGCCGACGAACCCTTGGCGTCCTTGTGGATCTTGATGAGTCCGGTGTAGACGCTCTTCGCGGTGTCCTGAACGGCGCCCTTGAACAGAAGGTCGCTCGTGGTGCGGGGCGCGGCGTGTTCTTGCAACGTGCGGAAGTCGTGCATCTGGGTGCCGCCGGCGAAGTAGAGGGCGACCTGGCGGGTGTTGCCGCCCTGACCCACGACGCGAGCCGCCGTACTCACCCGTGAGTAATCGCCACCAAGAGCGACAGTGGCGAGCAAAGTGTCGGAGTCGCGCTGACCCACCGAGTGCTGTTCGCCGATCAACCACGAGGCCGGACCGAGTTCGTTGATCGAGAGATACCGCACGCGAGCGGATTGTGCGGTGCGCACATCGAGCGCCGGTACGACGAGGATGCGCGCGTCGCCCGAGACGAAACGCTCGACGACCGTGACCTCGCTGTTGGGACCGGCGTCCACCACGACCCGCGGGAAGTAGGCGCGCGCGGATTCGGTGAAGTCGTGAGTGATCACGATGGGTTCGGACACCACCGTGTTGGCCGGGACCGACACCACGATCACGTCCATGTTGGCGAGGTTGAGCGCGGCGAAGAGTTCGAGCGCCGATGCGTCGGCGGAGTCATCGAAGAGCGACGCGAGATTCGCCGGCGCGGCCGAACCTTCGCCGTCGATCCGGGTCACATGGTCGGTGGGGCCGCTGATCGTCGACGGGGCGGCGGCTGGCGAGAAGTCGGCCAGCGACAACTCGTCGATGCGGCTATAGCGCCAATGCTCGGCATCGGTGGTGGGGAAAGGTGCGACAGCGGCCCGCTCGGCGGCGGCGCGGCGGACCTCCGTCCAGGAGGCACCGGTGCTGCGCACCATGTCGGGGGTCAACACGGGCACGGGCGAAATATTACTACCGCCGTAGTGGAAATTGACCGGTTGAGCCGGGCGGATTCGGCGGCGTCAGTCGGAGCGCCGACGACGGAACAAGCGGCGCAGGCCCGAGGGCTTGGCCTGCTGCTCAGCGGCCACCTCGGCGATCATCTGTGCGCCGATGGCATTCACGATGTCCTCGGCCTGATCGAGTACCGCAGCCGCACTGCCGTCGTCGAGCCCGGGTGGCTCCACGGGTGTGCTCGGGGTGACGAGCGAGCCGTAACTCCATCCGGCATCGGGGCGACGGTCGTAGGACGGACAGTTGTCGGGGCAACGCCATGGCGCATCGGGCGCGAGATCGAGATTGCACTTCCGCACGGTGTCGCCATTGGGATACGAGCGGCTCTCGAAGTGTTTGCACTCCTGACGCATCGGCATAACGAACGCAACTCTACAACCGGTGTTCTGGTGATGATTATTCACCGCATAGGTGAAGATCTCACACCAGAAAAGAACATTCGGTCAGCCGACCGAGCCTTCCATCTGCAATTCGATGAGGCGGCTCCACTCCACTGCATACTCCATTGGCAAGGTACGTGTGACGGGCTCGATGAATCCATTCACGACCATGCTCATGGCCTGCTCCTGAGAGAGCCCGCGACTCTGCAAGTAGAAAAGTTGCTCGTCGGCGATCTTCGAAACAGTGGCCTCGTGGCCGATCTGCGCGTCCTTCTCGCCCACTTCCATGTACGGAAGTGTGCGGCTCTCGCTGGTTTCGTCGAGGATGAGTGCATCGCACTGCACGTGGCTCTTGCAGCCGTAGGCACCTTCATCCACGCGCACGAGACCGCGATACGTGGTGACACCGCCATCCTTGCTGATCGACTTCGACACGATCTTCGAGCTGGTCTCCGGAGCAGCGTGCACCATCTTGGCGCCGGCGTCCTGATGCTGACCGGCACCGGCATACGCCACCGACAGCACTTCACCGGTGGCCTTGGGGCCCACCAGATACACGCTCGGATACTTCATGGTGAGCTTCGAACCGATGTTGCCGTCGATCCACTCCATGTGGCCTTCGGCTTCCACCCGCGCCCGCTTGGTGACGAGGTTGTACACGTTGGGCGACCAGTTCTGAATGGTGGTGTAGGTGACACGCGCACTCGGCTTCACCACGATCTCCACCACGGCCGAGTGCAATGAATCGCTCGTGTACACCGGAGCCGAACAGCCTTCGATGTAGTGGACCTTCGAGC
>SXGQ01738314.1_pt1 | contig 29276 bp, 47 predicted proteins | sample 3178371 | NCBI WGS metagenome assembly SXGQ01 (sample SAMN11356859, study PRJNA531348) | freshwater metagenome | isolation source: freshwater sample F1-20 | place: China: Fuxian Lake, Yuxi | collected 2017-12-25 | reverse complement strand
GTGCCCAGCGTCGCAGGTTTCTAAAATTTTGACCCACCCCCGGGTTGATGCCCTAGGGGGTGCGTGTGTGGCCGACTGTTTCGTTGATGCTTTTCTGTTTTCTTTTTATGTTGCAGGTCCGGTGGGCGCCGGCCAGGGGTGACCCTGGTACCCCGGGGTAAAGGTGATCTGCTTGCCAAGGATCGTCGGGGCGTGGTCCTTCGCCGCATATCCAGCAGGTCGTGGTGGTTTCGCGGATTTGTTTTGCCTGCCGCTTGTATGGGCCTTGATAGTGGGGCCTGGGGCCTCGAGCTTGTGTGATGCGCTGGGTTAGTTGTGTTTGGCAGTTTGGGCAACGGGTGGCCCCGGTGAGGCTGCCGCAGTCGATGCAGGGCCGGGGTATCCCGGGGATCATTCCCCGACGGGTTTCTCTGGTGCGATGATTATTCTTTTTTCGCGGTTGGAGAATGTGGGGGCGATTGTGTTTTTTCGTTTCTCGAGGATGGCGTTCATGTAGGCGTGCCATGCGTCGCCGCGTTCAGCTGGGGGGACTAGGCTGAGGTGGCGTAGGGCCTCGTCGAGTTCGTTGAGGTTTTCGGTTGGCATCCGTTCGTCCAGGCATGAGTCATGTGAGACTACCGAATGATATGGGCGTCTGGGTGGTTTTGTCTAGTTTGTTATTGGGTCGTGGAAGCGTGGTTCACCGCTTCTTGACCTTCCGGCGCTTCCAGATCATCACCATGGCTTGCCGCTTCTTGGACCACTTCCACTTGCCGCCGAACTCCTTCATCCCAGCAGCTCCTCGATGTCGCTCACCCGCACCCAGTCAGAATCCTCAGCTAGTTCCCGGATTTGCCTGAGAATCCTTGCCCGTTCCTCCCACGGTTTAACATAAGCCGTCTCAAAATCTGGAGCTTCGAAACCCGATCCATTATCGCCGGCGGTTCCTCGACCCACCTGAAAACCAGCCGTGAAAGCCTCATCGAACGGATTCACGTCGATCGCCTGATCCTTCATCCTGCCCACCGGTTATCCTCCGACCTGATATAGCCATGTGACCAAAGGTGAGTAATGAAATCGGTAGCGTCACCGTACACCTCGAGCCTGACAGTCAGCCACTTCCGTACCGCCCTAATATAAAGAATCGGCACCTCGACGGAGCAAACAGGACACCTAGACGTGACCGGATGCAGCTCCTGGTCCTCGATATTCATCGAGCCCAGCGGGATCATGCGACACCCGCAATCGCCGCCCGAATCGAATGAGACTCATAACGGTTCCGTTCCCGCCGGATCCGGCCAGCCTGAGCCCACCGGCGCAAATCCCGAACCGGGATCCCATAAAACCTCGACGCCGCCTCAGGATCCAGCCACAACTCGGCGTGCTTCGACGAGGCAACAACCATCAACAAACGGTCAACCCGCCAGACCGTCCCACACCCCGAACATGACACCGTCGAACCGAAATCCTCACCAGTCACCCGGATCCGCCTCGAACACTCCCCAGAAACCGTGTCCGCCGGACACGTCACCGACCACGCCGAACGAGGCTGATCACCAGCCGCCGCCTGAGCCTCCCGCCACAAAACACCCACCTCCCGCGAAAAATCCTCCACCGCCGGATGCTTCTCACACACCCGATCCAACCAAGCCATCAAAAAACCCACCGTCCCATGAAGCTGACCAGCAATCGAACCCCGCTCCAGCGAAACCGGCCCGAAAGCACTCAACCCGAAAAACCTCCGAAAATCCTTCTCCCACTCCTCAAGACCCGGAAGCACATTAAAACCAGAAACAAAATCCAAAGCATCAAGCCGGATCCCCACCTGAATCTCATTACCCCTCGAGCCACCAGCCCGAGCAGGAACAAGATTAGATAAAGCCTCATCGAAAAAGGTCGGGAAATCATTCAACTGACCACGAATCCTTGAACGGCATCGCACACAAACACGATCCTCAGAATCACGATCACACACCTCACACGGCATCAGGTTTCCTCCATCCGTAAAGCAGGCATAGTTCTGGGAAACCCCCCCAAAGGCCGAAGTCCTTGTTTCCACCCAAGGCATGACTGTAGGCCGCTTGACCTGAGGCCGAGCAGCTTCGCCATGCGACTCCTCCCGCGTGGCCTTAGCGGTCAGCCATCAAGCCGGTTCGATGGTTCGGTCACTTCTATCCGGCGCGACTCTGGTTTATGTCGGGAGTCACGGAGACGACGAGTTCGGATGAATCTAGTTGGAGCTTCGGGTCCCTGTCAACGTTTGAAGGATTTCGATGGGTTGTAGTTGTGATTGAGGTATGAAATACGCTGGGGGCCTGTCGTTCGGGGCGTCCAGGTAAATGTCTTGTTTTGCTTCGGATCCTTCGATCCATCCGTGAATAGTGAGGTTCGGGATTGTTCCCGTGACCAGGACATAAACGTGATCGTCTCGATCCTCGGATCTGACAATGAGCCGCCCGGATTCGTATTTTGTTTGCCGGACCTGGATTTTTTCTGAAATGTCGGCGGCCTTAAATGTTTCCATTGAGCCGCCCCAATAAACCCCAAGATATTTAGCGACAGCCATTTCAGCGGCTGCGCCCTCGATGTCATCGGTCCAGGCGTTACTCGAGGCACCATACTTCGATGGGATGCCATGACGGATAGCTGTCATCGTCCTGAGCTTCCCAACCTCAGCGGCGATCGAATACTCATACCATTCGAGCGTGATTCTGATTCCCATCCCTGATTCCTTTTATCGTTTGCCGGTGACTTGATACCGGATGAATTGGCTAAGCGTCATTCCGGCCTCGGCGGCGGCGGCGCGAATGAATTCGGCCTCCTGGTCCGTGACACGGAAGCTCAACATTTGACCTTGTGACATTAGAAACCGATCGGATCCGGCGATGTCCACGGATCATCGATAACTGGTGGCCGGTCGGCGATATTCGCTTTACTGGCCTGGAATTCTTCTTTCCCGGTTCTCTGGATTTTGTGTAGCTTCGCTGTAACTCTTTTCAGGTTTGCGCCGACATCATCGGCGGTGACCTCCGTGATGGTGCGTTTTTCCCCATCTGGGGTTTCGTATTCCCTGGATTTCACTTTCCCGACGATGATGACTTCGTCACCTTTCGAGAGGGTTTCTGTGATGTTTTCGGCCAACTGCCGGAAAGCGGTGACCGACCAGAAAGTCGTGTCGATGTCCTGCCATCCGTCATCTGTTTTCTTTCGGCCTGAGGTGACGACTCGGAGTTTAACGATTTGCATCCCGCCGGCCCCGAATTTGAAGTCGGGATCCGCCACGAGCCGGCCTGTTAGGGTTATATTTGCACTCATGTTTCCTCCTACGCCGTAGCGGCCGCGAGATCGTCCCGGAGCCTGATAAGGATCTTGCGTTGTTCCCAATCGAGGGAACCGAAAATTCCGTGAGGAATTCTCCTCGTTACTGCGTATTCTAGACATTCGAGTCTGACAGGACAAGATCCACACACCTGTTTCGCTTCCCGAATATCTACTCGTCCTCGAGCGTCGGAAAAGTCAGCGAAGAAAATATCCGGGTTAGGGGTTGTTCGGCAGGACGCTGATTCCATCCATCCCTCATAACTGTCATACAGCATAGGACCACCGTTCTTTCATCATCCAAAGAAACCCGGCAAGCGGGAACATCGCCGTTACCCCTAATTCAAGCTCGGCCACGGGATCATCGGGAAGGGTCCAAAGACACCATTCCCCCGCACGTTCGACGCCGTAGCCGCGGCGCTGCGTAACAAGGAAACCGTGGAAATCATCTTGCTTATTGCTCCATTTCCGCCATGCGTTATCCCGTTCCCGCATCGTTTCTTTAATCCAGGTTTGTATTTGCGACCACGAAGCATCCTGAGCCGCCTTACCTGATTTAACTTCCAGGATCACTAAAGGACTCGAACATAACCGGATATCGCCTTGATCGTTAGCGCCTGATAACGCAAGCCGTTCCGCATCGAGGAAACCCATTTCCCGCGCAACCCTGACCACCGCGGATTCACCGCGGGTACCAATCATCTTCGGTCGATTCATTTCGGATTTCCCTCCCACTCATATAAATACCGATTGTGTGACCAATCCGACCAGCCATCCTCAACAGCTTCCCGCGGATGCTCCGTAACATATATGTGACACTTACGGCATAAGGCCCGCACGTTACTTCGCGCCAAATAGCCCGCGGCCCATTGGGAACGACGAACGACCTCGTGAACATCCGTCGACCTCGATCGATGGCATCTCTGACAGACGGGATGCTCCTCGAGCACTTGAGCCACGAGGAGCCGCCGCGTCCTATCCTCCCGCTGCTTTTTCTTAGAACGGATCCGCAACGGGATCGGATCCATCAACCTGAGAGGCCTCGAACTGCTTCACCAGCTCGACAGGAACCCGGCCCCGCTTTCCGACCTCGATACCCTGCGAACGTGCCCATTCCCGAACCTGCTTCGGATCACTCATGACATTTCTCCTCTACGTATCCTGGCCGACTGGTTCGGCCAGGAATTGACTCCGGATCGCCGCCGAAAGGGTTTGCCCAATCGAAAGCTGCGAGCGGATAGTATTAATGCGTTCCTTTACTGCGCGATGCTTCTGGAAAGCCAACTCATATTCCAGGCGTTCCGCCTGGGTGCGTATCGTTGCCTCATGTTTCCGTTGATCGATTGAACCTTCCGAATTCAGAAAAGCCCGAGCATAAGCAACCTCGAAAGCCTGTTTCGCGATCACCGCGACCTCATCCGCTCCGGCAATATCATCCGTGGCCTTATCGAGAATCCTCGACAGCTCCGAAAGCCGCTTAACAATCTCAAGCTGATTTGGGACCATGAAGTCCACACCCATCGATCGTCCAGGCCCCACACTTCGGGCAACGTTTCACCGACCAGTCACGAGGCGGCAAATCAGGTTCCATGCGTCTTCGAGTAATGCCGATAAAAGTCGGAAACACCGCCCTCACCTTTCCTCCCACATACTTTGCAAACCCATCCCCTTACTCCTCTATTTTTCCGAACATTTCCACCGGATCCGACAGATCCCGTTTCTGGTTGCATATCGAACAGCGGTAAATCAGAGGCTCGATCTCCATCATCAGCTGACGGCCGTAACATGACCAGCACCAAATCTCAATAACCACGATTCGACCGCAATTTTTCCCGCAAAATGACGCCCATCGCGGCCTTCAATCTGCGTTCCTTCTCATCGAGCCAGGCCTCCCGGGCCTCCTCAATTGTTTTCGCTTCCTCGTGGGCCTCGAGCACATCGATAGCCCAATGAGCTGCCCAGGATGATAGATCCGAGATAGAAACAAAACCAGAACCGAAAAAGTCGGCCGGTTCGATTCCTGCCCACGACAAGAGCTCGGAAAGCCGCGACTCCTGCAACCTCGAACAAGGACTTTTCGCGCCCATTACCCATTCGACAGTCCTCACCTCTGGAACATTCACGGGATTCAATGCACTCATTCCGCACCAGTCCCTGAACCAAGGATCACAAGCTCACCGAAGGCCGCCTGATCCTCCGGCAAATACTCCACGGCATGGGCGTAGCACATGATCCGCTCGATCATGCCGGTCGGTAGCTTCAACCACCATTGTTCGATCGCTTTTGTTTCACACCCGTCGACCATGCAGCTAATTTCCATCATTGAGCTCCTGGTGCCGGCCGTGCCACATGGCGCGAAGCTCCTGGCGGAGTTCGTCGGCGATGTGATAGCCGCTTATCTCATCGGCGATCCCTTTCAGGTGGATTAAATCCGGGGCCGCCGATATTGCGGCCGTCCAATTCACGACCTGTTGCTCTGTCGCGACTGGTCGAGGATGATCGAAAGTTGTCGTGATTTCCTCTTTTGACCATAGATCGAGGCCAACACCGAACCGCATCGCCGCTACCCGGATCGCGTTCGAAATAGACCCCTTCACCCGATCAAAGTAATCCGAGCCTTGAGGTTCCCCATATCCCAGGCGCGTAACCCCGCATACCGTGAGCCGGATCCATAACCCGCCCTTCTCGTCGACGGCCGGCAATCCCCGCTCGTCATATGCGACTGGTTCCCACGTCCAACAAGGGTCAACCTCGAGGAGGCGGGCCGTGATCACCGCATGATTCAGGTAAGCCAGGCTCGTTCCACCTTTCGGCAGGCTCGAGATAACCGATTTCGGGAAAGGTTCCCTAAGCTTCGCCGCCTGTTCGGGAGTCATCCGCAATCCCTCACCGTGTAGCCCATGGAGGCGGCGTGGCCAGCTGACCAATGGTGCAGGCCTTCGAATCCCGGCAATTTCGGGAAAGGGTTCAGGGTAATTGCGAAAACCTCATCCTGAACATATCTCGGGGCCTTAGCGGCCCGCTGGTCAGCCCATTCCGGATATCCGGCCTTAGTGGCATACACCTTCCAGGTCGAATTTATGAACTGGTAGGCGCCGGATCCGTAAGGACCGTCAGCCTTATAGTTCCCGCGGGATTCCCGCCACACGATGCATTTCCGGATGCTTTCGAACCTTTCCGAATTCGTGTAGTGAGCTCCCCGATATTGGGAATCGGGAATGTCTTTCGGTCCTTGAGCCATAGCGATTGCGAATACGAAATTATCGAGCATTAAGGATCCTCTCGAGTTCAAGGTCAAGGTCGGCATCTGTCACCGCCTTCGCCTGCTGGTCCAACCAGCGCCGCAAATTGTGATTAGTGCGGCGGAGCATTTTTGCTTCATGACGTAGCTTTTTAATTTTCGCCTGTTGGACAGAGTACCCGATCGAATATGACCAATAACCGATAATGGCCGACCAGGTTATAAAACTCAGGATCTCAATCACGGTTCCTCCCGGGATAGTGTGGGCCGGCGGCATGGAGGCAGATACCACCGGCCCACGGTTTATTGAGTTTTTTCCTCCCGGCCATGGGGAATGGCCGCTTCTCAATAATAGGCCGACTGTATGACAACGCAAGCGACACGCCCATAAAATACGAAAAACGGCGACCCCCGGGGGATGGTCCGGGGGTCGCCTAGCGGGAGGAAACCGCTCACGAATCGTATACCTAAGGGGACTCCTCGAACCATTCACTTAAGTCGGGTTCAATGTTCCGGTCCGGGTCAAGCTCGATATGGGCAGCGAAACCCATCGGCGTTTTCGGTTCCTTATCTGGTTCATCGGCATCCTCGGCCAGGGCAACGCTTATCGACCCACACAGCCTCAACAGGCGCCAAAGATCCCGTTTCGATAGTTCCAGGCCGTCGACGCTGATTTCGACCTCACCGACCGTTATCTTGGTTTTCACCGGTCTAGGGCCTCCGCCAGGAGCAAATATCCGATTCCGTCGAGGTAGTGGTCCCGATCGTATCGGCCTCGACTTCGCGCGATTTTCACGAGGGTCATCAGTTTCGCCACGTCGGCACCCGTAATGTCCGTTTCGAGGTAAATTGACCACAATTTGGCGATACGGGTTAGGGTATCGGCCGGGTTGCCATGGGTGCGATTCCGGTCCCCCAGGATCGCCGAGACCGCATCAGTCGTGAGCTTCTGATCGATCATGATTCCTCCCAAAAAAATTTTTTAGTTTTTTTGCCGAAAAGGCTTGACTCCCCCTAACGGGCCTGTATATTAGTCAACACAGAGCAACACCGACAAGGGGAGGAACCCAAATGAACACCCAAGAGAAAATCGCCAAGCTGTTCGTACAAATGACCAAGAAGCATCACGGCAGCGTTGAGTATGCCGCCTACCGCACTTGCCAAATCATCCGCGACGAAGCCGAAGCCAATTGGGGACCGGAAGCCGGAAACAAAGCTTTTATCGCAACGGGTGATTTCCTCGCCAGGATCATCGGCTTCAACATCGTGACCCTTCAAAACAAATAGTCGAAACCGGCTTCGGCCGGTCGTGCGGATCTCGCCTACCGCACCTGACGAGACAGGCGACACGGAGAGGAACCGAAATGAACACAAACGAAAAGATCCGGGAAGCAGCTAGCACCCTCTCGGACGATCAGATTATGGAAGCAATCGTCACGATCGATACCGAGCTCGAAACGCTCAAGGGTGACGCAGGCTACGCACATCGCACGGTCCGCGCCACGCTTTACACCGTGCTGGAAAACCGTTACCCATTCCTGACGGAGATCCTTGACGCATGGGTCGAAGCTGACGATGACCGGACTACCACCGAAGTTATCGCCGACGCGCTAACAAAGGAATACGTGCTTCTATGACTGATCTAGACGATATCCGGAATCAGCTTCGATCATGCGGGGAAGGTTGGAAAGCCGCACGGGAAGCCGAACGGATCGAAGCTAACTTTGCCTATGCATGGATAAACGTCGCTTACGCGCGAGGATTCCCCGAAACCCACATAGCCGAACTCATGGAAGTGAACCGGGCAACCGTCCGGAAAGCACTCGGGAAGGCTTAAACAATCTCGAGCCCGGTCCACCGCCGGTCAGCCGTCACGAAAGTCACGGCGGCCGGCGGTGCATCATTATTACCTCGGTGAGTCCACCAGATCGAGCCGCCATCCAGGGCGCCCGTCTGAATCCAGGTAGTTTGCGCGAACTGCTCCACGCGCAAATGGTGATAGTGACCCGATAGGACAATGTCGGCCTGACCAATCGGATCCCGCGCCAAAGCCTTCGACGCTAACCAGGATTGCATTTTGTTTCGAGTCTGGTGGCCGTGGAGAACCCCGATCCTGGTCCCGTTCAGGTCGGCAGTTATGTGCAGCTCGTCCCGGCCTGGAAGAAACCACGTTATGGACCTGCCGGCCGCCGCCATGACATCGGCGACCTGGGAAGCTCCCTCAACCGCCCAAGAGTCGTCATAGCGGGTAGCCATCTGGTTACCGATCCTGACGGCCTCATCGTGATTCCCGCCGACAGCGATCACGGAAACCTCATCCGAGAGATCAGAGAAACCCTGCACCTGGTCCAGGAGTAGGCGCCGGTATACCCGGATCTGTTCCGTGAGTGTCAAATCGAGCCGGCCGATCAAGTTTCCGCCCTGACTGTTCACGCCCTCAATACAGTCACCGGCCCAAACCAGGAGAACTGGGCCGGCCTTCCCTGACTTTCGTAAAAGCTTGTATCGGGCTAGAGCTCGATCGAGGCTGCCATAAAACCGCTCGACTGTTCCCTCAGTCCCATCCCCATCCGGTTTACCCAGCTGCAAATCACCCGCCAAAAACACAAAAAGCCCCGGCCCGCCGGCCGGTTTTTGTGTTTTTTTACTTCGCGCCTTTTTCAGTAAATCCTCGACGTCGATCGAGCGGGAATGAGGCTCAATCACCCAGCGACATCGAACCGCTGGCATAGTGACAGCATCCTCACCCTGCCCGGCCCGTGTCCAGGCCGCGGGATCATGGCGAACCTCGACCAGGCGAGCCCGGAAACCGTCAGGAACCTCGATTCCCATATCAGATAGGACCGCTTCGGAGTCGTCCTCGAGGATGGGGCCGCTAGTGACCACGCGGGAACCATCCGGTTCGAACCGGATTCCAGGCTCCCAGCCGCGAGGCACCGGCTCAGAATGTCGACCGGTATTCCCGGCGGCAGCTAGATCGTCAAGCCGTTTCGTTAGGCTCATACCCCAGACATTCCTTTTTCCGGTGTCGTCGCAAACCGGGTAGCCGGATCGCGAAACCCTCATCCTCGAGGACCCGATGAATCTGTGTCGTCGTCAAATCGGAGGCCAAAGCGGCCTCGAAAGCTTTCCGGTCAGACTCCGTCATTGAGGAAACAATGTGGCAGGTTTGGCAGCGTGGCCGCAAAAGATCAGGCTCCAATCCCTTAAACCGATCCTGAAGGCTCACATTTTTCCTTTCGGATGCTCCCTCACAAACTGGTGAATCAACTCGACGCCGCGGTCACGGTTGCGGCGATTCTCGTACGCAATAGTGACGACTCGATGCCACCACGGCAAATCCTGACGGACATCAATTTTTCGTGTCGTCCAATCCCGATGCCGAATAATCCTGGAAACCGGTACAGCTCCTGGTCCTCGTTTCATGGCTGACAGTAAAGCGGCACAAAGGAAACCGGTTTCGACGACCTGCGCCAGAGCCATTCCTTCCGCGGTCCCATCGATCGCCGGCGACGTACCCAAAGATTCGATCTCGATCCCGTACAGGCGCGAATTACCGGAGTCCTTCGGGATCACCACGTCCGGGTCAGTAAACCGCCAGGGACCCCCGATTCCCGCATGATAGGCACCCAGGCCGGAACACACCGCAACATTACCGTTCCGTTCGACCAAGAAATGTGCAGCTCGTACCGGTTTATAAGGATTACCGAAACATATATATCGAAGGCTATTAGTGCCGGCCGTGTGATGCAGAAGCACACCTTGGAAATCCGAGGATCCTTTATACGGATCGATGCTCGGGGAATCCCAATCCGCCACATATTTATGGCGGACGTTAAACGCGCTGAGCTTGCGCGTTAGGCGCTTCGGGGAAACCTTCATGCGTCCGGATGCGTATTCGCGAACGCAAGGCCACCGATAAACACCGCGTTAGCCAAACCAAGAAGCGCCACCGCTAGTTCATCAGAAACCCAACCCGCAATAACTAGCACCGGGATAGAAGCTGCCGAGATCCCATAAAGATATTTGCGAATTTTCACCGGCACATTCGGCATGATTTCTCCTGTTAAATTGTTCCGTCGTATCCGAATTCTTCTTCGAGATCCACTACTGGTCCAGGTGCCACTCAACGTGGTTATCGATCTTTGACCGAACGTCCCGCACGTCCTCCTCAATCCTGTTGAGTTGATCCTTCACACTCGTTCCGCCATTCGGCTGGAACGACTTGTGCAACGCGATTTGAGCACGGATCAACCAGAGGATGCCGCCGAGGACCGCCGTCAGCAGCAGCGTCACCGGGACGAGATCGGCGGGGGAGTCGAAGGTCATGGGACTTCCTCGACGGCTGGCGAGACGAACGTGTCCGTCGCCGCGTCGTAACGGTCACCGATGCCTGCGTACTTCCCGCGCCTTGATCCCATGTAGGACGTGTCAATCCACGTCCCCGGCAGACCGATGCTGTTGCAGTAGGCAGTCACCTTCTCGTCGTCGTCATCCATGTACGGGATCACGATGACCTCACGGACAATGCCGTCCTCGATGCGTGCCGCGTGCGCGTTGTGGTAGGTCATTGTTTCTCCTAAGTCCTGACTCGGATGATGACTACGCCGGAACCGCCAGCGCCAGCCGAAGCGGCACCAGCGTTACTTCCACCACCACCGCCACCAGTATTTGCCGTCCCAGAGCCAGCAGTTCCAGACGTAACACCGGCCCCTCCACCGCCAGATCCAGCGGCACCACCAGAGGCACTCCCACCGCCACCGCCACCGCCAGCGCGGGTGACGCTAACTCCGGTTATTGAGTTGGCTAGGCCGGCACCGCCTGCTCCACCTTGTCCACTCGCGCCGCCATTCGTTCCAACAGCCCCAGCACCCCCACCGCCGCCACTATTTTCTGTACCCGAGCCAGCGGTCCCTCCATTATTGCCTTGACTTGATGTTCCAGATCCTCCGGCTACGCTTCCAGATCGGCCTCCACCACCACCAGATCCTCCATTAGTTCCAATGAAAGTGCTAGTGCCGCCTCCACCGCCAACACCGTAATAGTCACTTATCCGGGAACTATTTCCACTATTTCCAGCAGGATTTCTTACTGCTCCACCGGCTCCTACTGTGACGGTTAGTGAACCTGCCGGCAGATAGGCGTTTGTGATGCTTAGGTGACCGCCTGCGCCGCCACCACTTTCCCCACCAGCACCTCCACCGCCAACAACAAGCACGTCAGCGAAACCCGCCGTCGTGACAGTTAGGGTGCCGCTGGCCGTGTAGGTGATGTATTTCCAGGCGGTCCCTCCGGCATCGGTGTACGTCCCTGTCGCGGTATTTGAGAAGTTCGCATTCGGCACACCACCCAACGCCACCCACGCGGTGCCGTTGTAGACCTGCACGGTCCCACCGCCGATGTGGGAGACCATGCCAGCCGAGGGTGAGGGGAGAGCGGAGGCTCGAGCCGCCGTGCCACTGAAATTCATGACCGCTTGATCCATGAAAAAATCCTGCACCCGGGCGGCAGTTAAAACCTCATTCGCCGCGAAAGTCCGGAAACCGCCACCAGTCATTTCATGCTCCTTAGAGATCTACCCAAGCGGTGCCGTTATATACCGTAACCGTTCCCCCACCAATATGCGCCACCATCCCGGCCGTAGGTGAAGGGATTGCCGAACCTCGAGCCGCAGTCCCGCTGAAATTCATGACCATTTGCTTCATCAAATAATTATTAACGTTGCTGGAAGAAAATACTTCAGCCGCCGCGAATGTGCGGAAACCTGCACCGGACAAGGATCCTCCTTAGAGCCCTAATTGGTCGTCGTCGAGCTCACCGAATTGATTGTTATCGAGGACGAAACCTGGTTGCGCTTCACTCATCGCCAAAGTCATCGTGTGCCCAGCCGGCGTAATGTTATGAACGATCCGGTCAATGGTCGCGAATTGTGTGATCGCCGATCCCACCGTGGGTGCGACTGTGACTGTCACCGGGGTCGTCACATCGAGAGTCGCGAGGCTAGTTTTCTGAGCCGTCGTTTTCCCATCAACAACGATAGAAACCTCATTGATCCGGAAATATGGATCCTTATATCGGTTGAGCAGACCAGTCGCCAGGTATGACATATCGGAATCGGTATTGAAAAGTAGACCAGTTTTCGAGTATTCGTTGATTCCGTATGTCGTTTGACTCGTGGAATCCGTGACGGTCGCCGTCCCACCGTTCAACCTATTCAGGCTGACTTCGTTAAATATCTGTTCGGAACCATAATCGATTTGAATAGTGCTAATCGAGATCCCGGTTCCGCCGAGCGTCAACGTCGAACTGAAATTCTGTGTCGCGTCTCGATCCTGGAATGTAGCCAATCCGGTTCGAGAAAAATAGAAAGCTCCGAATTCCGTATCTGACACGTTTTGCAGATAATCAATAATGTTCGTGTTGGCGGCCGGAGTATCGGCCTGAAGTGTCACGACACCGGTATCGATGTCCCGTAAATCCGTGGGCCAGGAAGCTTCATTCAAGATCACTCCGACTCGAGCTCCTGAAGCTTGAGACGTTTTCGCGGACGGAGTGACGGTTACTTGTGAAAGTTGGAGGAAACCATCCGAGCATACGGCCGTGGTTGTGGCATCCCCAGATGGATCGAATTGCAAATTCCAGTCATCCACGATTCCCGTAAAAATGGGTTGCCCATTCATGTTTATTTGAACGGATTTTCGGGGAACGATGCTCGCCGAATATGGTGATATTGCTGTGCCGACAATCGGATCGAATAGTCGAGCTCTGTTATCGAGGACGATTGTTGCCGCCCCCGCCTGGGTACGGTCAAGGACCCTTGAGCGTCCCCGGTTAATGTTGACGCTTCGAACGTATTGAGTCACATCGACAAGGGAGAAATTCCCTCCGAGGGTATAGGTCGTGTTATCGAGTACGCCCCGGATCGTGTCATCGAGGACGAAAAAGTTTGTGGATCCGCCCGCGTTCTGATCGAAAGCGAAAATAACTGTGACAGTCATTAGGCCACCGAGATCGGCACCGGGCCGTTACGCCGCTGATATGTCCTTAAGGCGTCGACAATCTGCCGGCCAACGTCGGCTCCATCGGTTCCCATTCCGGCGTTGACCGTCAGGTTAATCGTGGTCCCCAGGCCGCCACCTCGACGTGACAGGGGAACGACGGCCTCGGGTCCGGCCTCACCGATCATCGCCAGGGTTGGGCCGTAAACAATCCCACCCTCAGCTAGTTCCGGGATCGTTCCGAGCTGACGGACACCAACCGTTTGCCCGCCGAAGGTACCGACGAACGGAACCGTGACTTCCGGAACCGTGAAAGTGATTGCGTTCCAGGCATTAATGACGCCGTTTATGCCACGAATAACGAAGTTGATGGCGGAACGGAACGTGTTAACGATGTTTTCGTAAATAGCTTTGAATGTGCTGGTGATAAAATCTCGGACGGCGGTGAAAGCATCGGTGACGGCCTTCGTGATATTTAAGAAAAATTCCTGGAACGTGGCGATTGCGGCCGCCGTCCAGGTGACGAGGAAAGCCCCGACTTCGATCAGTTTAGCAATCAGAAGGACGAAAGCGCCGATAATGTTGATGACGAGTTTCAGGATTTCCCCGAGGACTGTGATAAGAATCTTGAGGTAAGTCCCCGTAAAAGTAGCCAAAACGGGAACGACGTAAGTTATGAGGAAATCGGCCAGTTGTCCGAAAGCTAGGCGGATAGTGTCGATTGATTCTTTGTTTTCGTCGAGGACTCTTTTGACCTCGGCGACGACACTACCGACGACGGTTTTGATCGTCTCGAAAACTGACGTCACGGTGTCCCGGAGAGTTTCGCTGTTATCCCAAAGAAACTTAAACCCGGCCGCCAGGAGAGCAACAATTGCGATAATCGCAAGGATTTTCAGGGTCAACGGGTTGAAAGCGACCAGGAGGCCACCGATCACGGTAATAAGCTTCCCGACGATTAGGAGAACGGGACCGATAGCCGCCAGGAAACCCACAACCGCGAAAATAACCTTCTGGATGTCAGGATCGAGCTGCCGCCAGGCCGCCGAAAACTTCTCAATCAGGGGAACAACTGTGGGAACAATAGTGTTCGCCACGAAATCGGCGATCTGCTGAATCAGCGGCAAAACCGCCATACCGATCGTTTCCGCGACCTGCTCGAGGCTCAATTTGATCCGGTCGAACGCTGAAACCCCGGCCTCAGCTGTTCCACCGACCTGCTTCTCGATCGCAGCGAGAACCATATCTTGTGCGGCGAGAATGTTCCCCGATTCGACAAGGGCCTTGATTTTTTCTTTTTCCTGGGCCGTGAAAGTCACACCGGCTCGAGCAAGAGCCGTGATTCCCTTCACCGGATCCTGAAGCGCCTTGCCCAGCTGAACCGCGTTAGTCTCCGCGGAACCGAAACCCGCGGCCGCCAAATCAACCGCCGCCATTGTGGCCCGGTCGAAAGCTCCACCAGTTTCGCCGACTGTTTTCGTCAGATTCTCAAATGTGGCGAGTTTCGTTTGTGTGGCCTTGATGAGTTCCGCATCGACACCGATGGTTCGTTCCAGCGATTCAGCGTAACTCTGAACCCGGTCCGTTGCTTCACCGAAACCCATCGACTCGAGGACGTTTCCGAGCTTCCGGTTCGCGATTTCAGCTTCTTCGGCGACTTTCGCCATGCCGACCAGGCCGGCACCAGCCGCCAGGATCGGCAGGGTCAGCCCCTTCGTGAGGCTGCCTCCAACAGCGGAAACCTGGCCCCCGAAAGCCTGCATCTGCCGGCCCATATCGTTGACCCTTGCGGTCATCGACTGACTGGCGGCCTGAAGCTTTTCGAGATCCTTGATAGCCCGGTTTATGTCCTTATCGTCGTAATCACCTTTTACGACGACGTCAATGGAATTTCGCGCCATGAGCCTTCCTAAACTTTGCTGACGGCCGATTCAACGATTCGGGCGATTTCTTTAGCCGCCTCAGGACCTTCGGCATAGTAAGCCGGGGTTAATAGGCGCGGGAACGTTTGTGGGGCACCCTTTTTCGTTCCGGTTTGCTTATTGATGTTCCGGTTGAAAGGGTGACCTGATTTATCGACGGATCCGGCGAGGAGGAAAATCGCGGTTGATGGTTTCTTTTTCGTCAGGCTTGAGCGTCCCTCAATCTGCCGGAAACCCTCTTGTTGCTTCGATCGGAACTTAGTCGTGAATCGGAAATCAGCGGAATCGAACGAAAAATCGCGGCCCGTTTTTTTCTCAGTCCATTTCCCCCAACCAGTGCCAGCTCTTTTAGGAACTAGACCCATGAACGGGACCCTGGACTTCGCGTGAGCCGTCACTTTGCTGGTCGCTGTTTTCACCCCAGCCTGGACACCTTTCCAGACTTCCTTATCGAAACGGTACAGGGCATCAATCTTTGCGGCTGCTCCCCGAACCTCGACCTTCATCGTCATTTCCGGGCCGCCTTCTTCTCCTGAATTATGCGCCATTGTAAATACTTTTGCATCGTCCAAAGCATCCGCGGAGTTTGCCGCTCGACAACGTCAGGAGCGATCCCAAATTCGTAGGCCAGGTGAGCTATCGTGAAGTGGAGGGATTCTGCCCCAAAGGGACAGGTTCCTTCGCTTCCTGAATCTCAACACCTTCGAGGGAATCAAGCCACGGCTCGAAATCCGCGGCCTTTCCTTCCCGCTTCAGACGATGCCAAGCGAGCCAACAAATATCGGTGAACCGGATCTGTTCTTGCAGTTTCGCGACAGAACGATCGAATTCCCGTTCGAAGGCAACGAAATCGGGTGCCGACACCGAAACATCGGCACCCGATCCGTCTGCGTATGTGACGTGCAAATCCATTTTCATGGCAGGTTTCCTAACTTGTTACGGGGCCGTCTTGCGGGTCACGGTACCGGTAATCGGGAACGAAACACTAATCGTCGCCAAATCTCCGACCGCTGAATCGATTGGATTCGCTTGGGCAACCAAAGCGTCGAACTCGTACTGGGCGTTACTTGTTGAGATTGCGGCGGTTCCGCCTGGACGGACACGGATCGGAACGACGGATCCGAGCTGAGTGAAAATCAGCTCATCGATCGCGCCCGATGCCATGTCTTGATGGAATTCGAAATCGACTGTCCCCGACTTCAGGCCGCCGATACGGGTCCGGAAGGTGGATCCGAAAGCCGTTGTTTCAACGTCATCAGCCTCGATGTTCACCGTCACGGAAGCGCAGGAGCTCGACACCGTGGAACCGTTAAAAACGATAACCGGGTCGATAACAACGAACTTCGCCATGATTTATTTCTCCTTCTTAAGCGTAAACGGAGACTGATAAGTCTGCCGCCACATACGATATTTCGCCGATCGCCAGCTCGCGAAGGTTATCGCCGCTGGTTACTCGGAGGTCGTTTGCTTCGCCTCCGAGAGTTCTGTCAGATTGGATAGCCATTTTCAGGCTATTCGTGCCGCTACCGGATAGGTAACTGTCGAGGGCCTGTTGAGCTCCTCGAGTATCCACCCGGCCGACGACAATGATCACCCGAAAAAAATATGTATCGAGGCCGCGGGCCATTGATGTGTCGAAATCGACCCGGTCGAAAACGACAATGGCGACGGGTGGTTTCGGGTCCTCCGGTATTACGGCGGCTGTGCGTAGGCCTGGCACTGTTGCAATATTTGTGGCGAGCCTGTCGCGCAGAATCGTGACCGATGCCATCAGGCTACGCCGGGATTAGAGCGTTTGAAGGGTGCGAGGAGCATCTGCATGTCGGGGTCGAATCTTGTGACCCTGACGGCCCCCAAATCCCCGAAACCAGCCACACCCAGCGGACTGTCGTAACGCTTGTATTGACGTAAAGCGAGGATGATTGTCGCCTGTTCGACAGACTTCGGAACCGCGGTTGAGAAACCGTAAACACCGGTCACTTTCACGCCGGTTTCCCCCACGCTGTCATACGGGAACAGGTAGTCGCCGACTGCGCGAAGTCTAGTGACCGGGAAGGTCAAACCGGAGGCGGTTCGGTTTAGGGGTTCTAGCTGGTAATCAGATACCGCGAAGGTTTCATCATAGATACCGTCAAGGCCGCTCGAGGTTTCTACCGTTATCGCTGTGCCGGCCAGGTCATCTACTTCACACACGTAGGAATTCCGGGCCACAAAAAAGCGGGTTTCTGTTCCGGCGGTGAAAAAGCGACGCTCACAATAGCCATCGATCAGACGAGAAGCTGACTCGATAGCAACCTCGAGGATCTCATCGTCGACCGTGTCGGCCGTTCCAATCCTGGCCGCGAGCTTCACCTTATTTAAGGTGGCATAGCCGTTCGTTATCGCCATGCGGAAACCTTTCCTACGTTTTGAGAGTCTGTGACCATTCCAGAATCCGGGTTCTTGTCGGTTCCATCGGCGGGACTATCTGCTCCGGGTGCTGGGAATAATCAAAGTCGATTTGATTCGTGGCCGTGAATCTAGCTCCGAGGGCAGCGAAACCAACCCATAAAGCCCAATCCTCGAAAGGTGATAAATGCTCCTGGAATGGGATCTGTTCCCAAAGATTGCGGCGAAAAGGTGATCCGCAAGGGATCAGGTTCGATCGAACCGTCAGAATTTGTTCCGCCGTCACGTTATAAGGAATCCAGGGAGTTCCGTTAGCAAATTGCATCCCAAAAGCGACAACGTCGGCCGATGAAGATCGGATCCCGTCTAACGCGCAGCTCCGATATCGGTCATCGAGGCCGATCCAGACAATCCAGTCTGTTTCACAAGCCTCGATAGCCGCATTTAGATACCGCGCAATCCAGAAAGGTTCGGTTCCCTGAACAACCTTCACATTCGAGTATTTCGCAGGGATGAAGGCTGAGCATTGATCTGGATCCGTTGCTGCGATCACGATCTGGTCAGGTTTTGTTGACAGTTCTTGGATGCTTGCCAGCCATCCATCGAGGAATGAATAGTAACTGTGGCAGGTTGTGACAATCCCGATTGTTTTCTGTTTAATCAATCGCACGTGGGAGATCGGTTCGGCGAGTGCTACAGCCATGACCAGAATTTCCCAGCTTGTGCCGACATCACTTCATCGAACGGACCCGGATCCCGCCGGCCGGCACGGCTGTTCGTGTGGATTTTGCAACCCAAAGCCTCCGCCTCAATCAACGTCCGAGGACAGGAATCGAAGGCCTGAGGGAGGAAAACAAACCATTCATGGGCCGCCATTTCCTGAAGGACGATTCGCCGCTCCACGCCGCTTAATTCTGTCAATTCGAGGCCATTCTCGCGAGCCCACCTCCGGGCCGCCAGGAGTCCTTTCTGGGGATGATTCCGGGCCGCCCACAATGCGGCCGGCTCCCGGTCAGCCTCGAAAGCCTCCACCTCGATATGGCCGTGGCACCATTCGCCTTCCACCCCCGACCATGACCGCTCGACCTCGGCATGGGCGCGGGACATCGTGGCAAAAGGCCGAGCTAGCTCGAAAAGAAACCCGCGGGCCTTATTTGCTTCCTGCTGGTGATGAACCCACACGATCGGTTTCTGTTGCGCCAGACGCAACATCGCCTGGTCGGTCAACATATCTGTACCGGTAATGACGATCCGGTCGAAATCGAAAGCCTGCTCCCAGGATTCAGGGTCAATAACTTCGACGTCGACGTCGGCCGGCGCCTGGCCGATCATCGCGGCATCAGTCAACTCGGCGCCACCGACACCGCCAGGAAGCAACCATTCAGCTGTGTAATCCCTGGCAACGTGATGGGTTACCCACGCGACCCTCACGGGAGATCCTCGAGGAGAGGCCGCCACATGTTTTCGTAAACCGTGTCAGCGTCATAGTTCTCGATTATGTGCTGGCGGCCATTCGGGGCACGTTCCCCGCGCCGCTCATACATAGCCTCGAGTGCTTTCAGGATCTCCGAAACTAGCGGCATCTGGAACCAGGCATGTTGCGAAGGATCCCATAATGGTTGCCCGGCAACAATGATCCCATCACCGACGAGTTCCGGTTGAGCTGAGAAATTATTAACAATGACGGGAAGCTCACAAGATTGAGCCTCTGCCACCGTGATACCGAATCCTTCACCCAAAGTCGGAGCCAATAAGCAATCCATACCCGAATACAGAGCCGCCATCGCTTCCGCCGGGAACCCAATCCGTGACTGATATTGATTCACGAACCGGATTTTTTCTTCCGGAATCCCACAGGCTGCGATCAACGGATCTAAGGGGACACCGCCCATCGCACCGAAACGTTCCGTGTGCATATACAGGAACACGTCGTCATGTTTCTCGGCGAAAAGCCCGAAGGCCAGGAGCTGAGCGTCGAAAGCTTTCCGCATCGGGGCGTTGCCCTTATTGGCGTTCACAATCCCGACCACGAAAGCGTCATCAGGGACATCCATCAACTGCCGGCCGGTTTTCTCAACCCCGAGATCATCGATGACAGTCAATGTGGGTTTGAACAGGTTTGTTTCGATCCCGTGCGGGATATAGGTATGTTCGAGTTCTACCCGTTGCATCTGATCGGCGCCATATTTGCTCATGGCGATCGGATGCACGTTCGGTTTACTAATGAACTTCAGGACGATCCCGGGGATTGGAAGGTGATCGATCGGCACCCAGGACACGACAGGCATTTCATCGAACCGCGGATGAGTAAAGACCCACACGTCATACAACGTGAAAACGTGATGCCTGTCGTTTGGGTGTTGCCGAGACCAGTCCACGAAATAGGGATGAACCATTTCCTGAGAATAAGCATCAAACCCGCGTGGAAGGTGAGTGATTCCTTCCCATTCACTCGATGTCGCCTCGAGCCCATAGTTACAGGCCACCGCGATTTTGTGCCCATCTTTGATCATCCTGGACACAACTTGTTTCGTTTGCGTCCCGTAGCCCGTCTGAGCCCAGGCCGCATTTGATACCCAGCAGCCAGCTATGGGTGGTTGCCCATTCCTGGCGCGACGTCGCCGCTCGGCGCGGTTCACCATTTCCTCCTGATTGGCAGGTTTGGCAGGTAAGGGGGACCGGGCCGCCTGCCTTCGACCCGGCCCCCCAGCTTTATGCGGCGTTCAGATTAAGAACCACCGATAAATGCCTTCACCGCGTCCGCTTGTCCCAGGTCACCCCAGATACGAATCGACACGCGGAACCCGACCTGATCCGATGCGAAGTAGGCATCGTCACTACGGGCAATTTCGATCCCGCCGACCTGACGGACGTGATAAGAACCGAACCACCCGAAAAGTACGCTACGGGCTGATGCGGCAATCGCGGGAACATCCGGATTTTCGATCACGGGGAATCCCATGAACGAGTCCGGAACACCGATCGAAGCTGCCGGGACGTACAGGTACTGGCCTGCCGTGTCCTTGAGCTTGCGAAGGGAGCCCATCGAGGCCCGGCGCATCATGAACGATGCACCCAAACGGGCGTAAGCACCATTCACGGAATGAGCCAGATCGATGAGGTTGTCGGCCGTGAAAGCACCGGTCGCTGTGCTGCCGGTGATACCGCTGCCGGCCGCCACGCGAACACCATTCGATGTCGTGGTGCCGCCGCCGTTGGTGAGGAGATCGTTGACCTTCACACCGACAGAAACACCCAGGGTGCGGGCCAGGTAGGAGGGAATGTCGATCCCGGAATCCTGCAAAAGCTCGCGGGAAACCTTCGTCAACACACCGACCTTTTCCGACTTCAGGGTCAGGGAAGTGAAGGTCGGATCGACAGCATCGAATCCGGCGCCTTCAGCGGTCACCGTTCCAGCCGGCCGAGTCGACTCCACCGGGACCTTGATGTCCTCGCCTGAAGCGGTATTCAGGAGGGTAACGATGCCACCGTCGAGCATCGGCCCAACCGTGACCAACTTCTCCTGCAGAACGTCGTAGAACGACTGGGGCACGACAGACGAATCGTCAGTCTTGTTCAGGTCGCGACGCTCGAACGTGAACGAGCGAATCTCACCCGACACGAGCTTACGGATCGCATCGAAGTCAGACTCACGGCGGAAAGCTGCTGCCTCCCGCACCTCCGGAGCATCGATAAGGGATGCCTCGATGTCCTTCGAGCGCTGCTCAGCGGCCTGAAGATCCTGGATCTTCTGGGTACGCTCGTCAATGTCAGCGTTAATGCGCTGGTATTGCGCCTCCTCCTCAGCGGAGAGATCGCGCTTCTCGGCTGCCGCCGCGTCGAGGAGTGCCTTAGCTGCATGCCAGGCCTCCTGCCGCGCCTCAACCTGACGCTTGAGATATTCCATGATTTTTCCTTAAATGATTGGATTTTTATTGGTTGATCCGTAGCGGCTCCGCTTACGGGACGACCCATCGGCTCCGATGTGATCGTGAGTGGAGGTGACCGGAATCGAACCGGTGTTTGGACTGATTAGATCTTTTGAATCTAATTTGTCCACTAACCATTCACCCCCGGGCAGGTTAAACAGCTTTCCCCAAGAGTTCGAGCTGCTTCATCAAAACAGAAACCGGGACCTTGGCGACGATTTCCTCCTGGCCGGCCGCCTGATCAACAACCTTGCGGAGGATCGCGGCCTGATCCTCAGAGATCTGCCCAGCCTCGAGGGCACTAATAGCGTCCGCGAGGGCGATAGCGTCAGTTTCACTCCGCTTCGCAATCACCCGAATATTCCTGACTGATGCTGTCGTTTGAGGATACGCCGGTACCGCGGTGACAACTGAAACCTCATGGAGCCGGACTTCCTTGAGCGTTCTTTCGGATCCGTCATCACTCCACGAATCTTTCACGGTAGAAAATCCGAAACTCATCCCGGTTATATCTCCCCGGGCCGTTAATGCCCTGACCATTTCTCCATCGGCGGTCGGAGGGAGCGAAATTTCGACGTAGCCACCGTCGGCGCGGTCCTCAATGCGGAGTGTCCTGGCCTTCGTGGACCCGAGGAGTTTCGTGTCGTCGTGGTTGACGTAGGCGCGAATGTCGTTCCTCGAGCGTAACGTCCTCGTGAAAGCTCCTGGGGCGATCCGCTCAATGAATGGCAGCGGAAGGCTAGGCTCATTGTATCGCCATGCATAGCCGGCGAAAGTCATCCCATCACCTTCACTCCGAACCTCACACAGAGAGGTTTGGAATGTTCTGAATTCGACGTTACTCATTATCATCCTTTCGGAGCGGATCCGTTCAGCCGTACGCTCGAGCCATCTCCGAGCCGGTCCAGGGTTAAGCGGGTCAATTCCCCACAGGTAATGTGCGACAGCACCGTTACCGGGCCAACCGTCAGCCTCAGGGTTTGTGTTATTTTCGGATTCAAGGTCGACGGCGTGACGGGCGGCCCATGCGTTAGCGCGGATTACTTTATCGTCACTCATTTGGCCGTCAGCCATGAGACGTGCTTCACGGATCGTTTGATCCGTGGTGCCTTCACCCCCGAAACCCTGCCGCCTGAGCTCTAGTCCTCGAGCCGCGGCATCCTGAATATATTGAGGAACGTTATCGACTCGAATTTCGGCGGCGGCGGCGTTCTCGACAATGTCCTCAGGATCGATTGCGAGGATTCCGAGGTTTTCATAACCGTCCCGGACTTCATCGTCATTCTCGATAGCTTGTCCGACGTTGTGATCCTCGAGGATCCGTGCAGCTTCCTGGATCTTGAAGCTCAATGTATCGACAGAATCGTCAGGCCTCATAATCAATTCATGATCACGGATCCCGGCATCATCAAGGGCTGATTCGGTGTCATCACGATCAGATTCGATGCGGCCGGTGATAATGAAAAGCATCCCAGGCCAGGCGTTCACATAATCAATCACGGGTGTGATCGGTTGTATCCCATCAGATAACAAGGTGTCATCGATGTCGCTGATTATGGCGAGTTCCCCGGCCTGTCGAGCTGTTCGGGTGGATCTCGGGTGACCCTCTGGCAAAAGGTCGTTATCGCTGATGTAGGCCGGATTTTCGGGACGGCCATTCCGCAACAAATACAGGAAAGAATTGACACGGGCCATCGCCCATTGGGCGCGGGTCATGCCAGGTCGATGACTGGTTGAGAAAGCCCCAGCACCGCGGCGGTATACCGCCAGTAGTTGACCGATAGTTGTCCGAGACCAATCCGGTTTATCGTCATCGGTCATTTGTTGATTATGTTCGGTGACTTTATTGCGGAGCGCTTGCCTGGTCGTGTCACTCACGTCGATATCGCCGCCGGCACCGGAAGCGGATCCCGGTTCGTTTTGATCCGAACCCTGAATCTGATCAGCTAACGGGGCCGGGGCGTCCTGCCGTTCCTCCGCGGCCTGCCATGCGTTGCAGTAGTAATCACCTCGGACGAATTCTTCCCAGCGGGAGCACCAGGCCATATCGTCCATGACCAGGGTTTCGTCATAAAAAACACAATTTCCGCAGGCTCGACCATCTGGCACATCAGGAGCTAGAGCGGGACGGTAGTTCGTCGGAAGGTCACGCTGGTAGGAACCGCCCGGTTCAATATCTTCCGCGATCGAAATCGCGACCATTTGATCAATGGCGGCCTGCTGCGTTGTATGACAGCCGATTATTTCGCCGTCCTGTTTGACGACGGCGTAACCGGCGCATCCTTCGACTTCACCCTCAGCAGTAATAAAATATGGCATTTCAGATCTGTTGTTTCAGCCAACTGACAGCACATGTTCCATCCGCAGTAACTGCGTATATCCCTCGACCAGGATGAAGGAAAAACTCGATCGAATCTTCCTTCAAAAGGTGCAGACCGTTCGAACTGGTCACGTCAGATCCACCCAGAAAAAGTGTTTTCGTGTTGTCATTGTTATGAATATGTACGTAAGCCGGATTCGGATCCGCGCCTGTCAGGTAAACCCGCGCTGTTCCGACCGTGACCTGGGCCGACGAAATGCTCATAATTAATCCTTCGGATAAATTTCCGTGATACCGCTCGGGACTTCAGCGATCTGGGCCGCGTTTTGCAGCTGCACGGACGGGAGGCCCGTGTGATCAATAGTCGGCAAATCGAAAGCGGAAAGGGTTTCCGCCGGGTCGAAACCGGCCACAATCAGTTTCTGAGCCATATTGACCCGCTTTTCGAGCTCGACAATGTTAGCCGCGCCCAGATTCACGTTAGCGAGGGAAACCCGGTACTGATCACCGCCGTCGAGGACCGATGGCAGATCCTCAAGCCGGCGAATATCGTTAATCGAGAGGAACCCGGCCTGCATGGCCACGGAATAGGCCGAGAAGCGATCCTGAAGGCTTGCGCGGAGAAGTGAGTCCACATTGATGCGGAGGAAAGCCTCGCCCGGCAGGAGCCTTGTATAGGCCGCCTCAATTTTCGCGATGTATGGCAGAAGGGTATAGGTCACGAACTGGCGGCTCGATTCCTCCACCGAAGCGTATGACATCGCGCCGGCCCTGGTCGACTGGAGCATGTGAACCGGGATCCTGAAAATCCGGGCCACCTCCTCCACCGCGAATTCGCGCGATTCCAGAGCCTGAGCCTCAGAAGGATCAACGGAAGTTTTCATAAACTTCGCCCCGGCCGACAGGATGCCGGGCCGGTGAGCCTTCCGCCAGCCGCGATGCCCCGCCTCCCACGAATCCTGCAAATTTGAGGCCTGCTCCGCCGTCAATTCGTAAGGAACCTCAATGACTCCCGAAGTTGTCGAGCCAGATCCAAAGAAAGCCGCGGCGAATTCCTCGAGTGCTTTCGTGAGACCTAAAGTCTCCCGGAGTTCCTTAATCCTCGAGGTTCCGCGCAGGGCCCCAGGCTGCCGAAGCTCAGTGATGTGAACGACATCTTCCTCGGCAAGAATGAAACGGCCATTATCGATACGGAACTCGATCCGCATCGTTTCCGTGTTCCGGTGAACCTCGACCCTTCGAGGATCCATGACGTGAAGGGCGACAATGTCGCCTCGAGCATCCCGAATGATGCGGCTGAAAGAATTCCCATCAACCAGCAGACTGACCAGCAAAGCCTGGTAATGGTCGGATCGCTGCATCGAGGGATCCGGTTCTGGGTTATCAACCCAGATTGGCCGGGGCCGGAAAGGCCGTCTCTGCCCATCGTCTCGAATGAAAGTATCGATCGGCATTGTCGAAATTGAGTCAGAAATGAGCCGGATTGCGGCATATACCGGGCCGATCTTGAAACTATTCTCCGCCGTAATATTTACGCCGGCGCGGGTGCCGGATGGCATATCGGCGCCCATTTCGAACAATTTCTGAAACGTAATGGCCCTTTTTTCGGGAGCCTGGAACAAACTGTTAAGCATTTCGGCTCCGCTCGACCGCGATTCCAATAAGCATCAAGAAAAACCCTCCGGCGATGAAACCGGCGGCCGGATCAATCAAGGCCGCACCGGTCGTGACGGCGGCCGCGCCCAAAAGCTGCAAAATCGCCGCCATTAAAACTCCTCAATCTTTTCTGAAACCCATTCACGAACATCACGATAATCAGACCCGATATTCGGTATGGGATATTCGAGGACAGTCGATGGGAAAGGTTCCTTCACCTCAACCGACAGACCGAAATCCTCAGCTAACTGGAAAGGCCTTGTCGTTCGATCCGTGTAGGAACCAAACATGCCGGCCGGTAAATCGAAAGCATTGATAATGTCTCGCGCGACATCGTCAACGGACACGAAATCCCGATGCGCGGCCCCCGCCGAGTGCAGGACACCGAAACCCCGCAGAGCCTGAACCAAATCCCAAACGAAACCTTTGCCCCGACCGAAAACCCAGTAAGGAATGACTTCGGTTGCCTCCGGAAACAAATTTGACTGTTTCCTTTTCGCTTTGGAATATTCGAGATCATAGGTTTCACCAGCGAGCAGCTGCCAGCATGAACCGACATTGATCAACTTCGGCCGGTAAGTGTTGCAGTAGCACCGTAAAGCCAAATTAAAACCGTCAAGGCCGTGTGGGATTTCACTCACCGCACAATGTATGACAATTGAGAATGTTTCCCGAGGTATAGAGCGACCAATCGGGACCGCATCCGGAAGTAACCGCATCAGGGTGGATCCCAGCCGCCCCGTCGCCCCAGTTATCCCAATCACGGATAAAACCCGTCACCTGGATTCCACGGGAAAGGCCGGACACCCGTGTTTTGGAAAACCCATTCCTCGATATCGCGAATAACCAGAGGATAGGAGGCTATGTGATCCTGCCGCTGTTGCTCCGAAGCTCGATTAACGCTCGCGGTTTCCATCGGACCGGGGAGAAAAACCGCATTTTTCGTAATGTTAACCGGTTTATCGAAAATGTGACGGAGCATCCCGTAAAAGAAATTGTAGAGAGTATCTTGTTTCTCGATCGCGAATTCAAAATCGAACGTATCGCGGCGGAAAATGTTCGCGCTGCATAACGTGTGGGCACCGACAATTGGCCTCGAGTTCGTGGCCTGAACGAACTGGCCATAATTTTCGAAACGTAAACCAGGAGAACAGCCAATATCGAACCTGCCGTCATGCGCCAGGACAAGGCCAGGCCATGAACGGAGAGAATCAAGAACCGTGTCGATCGCGCCAGGCAGTAACAGATCGTCATCACTCAAAATCCAGCAGTAATCGCCTCGAGCCTGGGTTACCGCAACGAGGAGATTATCCCATCCCGGTAAATGGATCCTGTTCCTGAAAATTCTCAACCAGTCCGGTGAAACATAATCAGGATTCGGAGGATTCAGGACAGCCACAACCTCGACATCATCCCGAAGCTGACAACCGATCCGTTCAATCTGCTGGTTAAAAAAATCTGGCCGATTCCATGAAGGAATTACGATCGACAGGAGAGTCATCCTCGACCTCACGAGAAAAACATCGGAACCGATGGGGCTGGCGCCTCACGGTAATTCGTTGCCCGATCGAAAGCACCCACCGCACACACGGCGCCGTCAATTTTCCTCGGACTCTGCCGAGATTCCTTCACGATCCTCGGCCCCAACCGGTCAGTTTTCACGATTGCGTTACCGATATGCCGCGCCAATTGAGGATCATGATCATGCCGGAGATTGCCCGACATAACGGCGTCATAAAACTTCGCGCAGCTCGGAACCATACGGCCAGGAGACGAAGTCGGATATTCGACAATCGGTAAACCCATTTCGGCCAAAGCCTGCATCGAGCGTTGCCACCGGTAAGGATCGAAAGGTACCTCAACAACACGCCACCGTTGACAAGCCTCAATAACCGCGGCCTCGACCCCGGAAATATCGACCCGCCAGTCGTCCGTGTCCTCCGGTTGTTTCTCCCACGCCGCAACCTTAAATAACCGCGGGCGATCCTCAACCGAACAACCAGCAATAAACGTCGAATCGCCGTTGAAAGAACCATCAACGAACAAAACCACCGGGACGTCATCCCCAGGAGGATCACATCGATCCAAAGCCTCCCAGGCGCCAGCCGGCAACCAGGCCGTCTGGCTGGAAACCCATTGATTCATGCGTTTCGTTCGAAACTCATTCTCCGGAGTCCGCTTCACAGCTGATTCGAAATCCTCCGGATCCTGCAGATCCCCGAAACCAGGATTAGCGGCCTCCCAGGATCCAGGATCACGATGATCCGCATCCGCCTTCGCCTGCCACCAAGCCATGAAAAAGCTCGGATCCTCCACCTCCCCAGCAGCAACCCTCGAGCCATACTGGAAAAGCCGGTAACACACAGAATCCTGACCAGTCGAATCAGCCCGGACACCCGCCGTCGTGATCCCCAAAACAAGAGCATTATGGCGGGCCGCCTGCGCCAAACTCATCACATTCCACAGCTCATCATTCGGCGCCGCATGAAGCTCGTCATAAATCACCAGCGTCGGAGATAAACCTTCCTTTGTGAAAGCCTCCGACGACAAAACCCGGTAAACCGAACCAGTCCCCACATGCTCAATCGCATCCCGGTAAACCTTCGTCGACTCCGAAAGCTCCGGCGAGCGGTCAACCATCGACCGGGCCATCCCGAAAACAATCCGCGCCTGGTCCCGATCCGCGGCACACGAATAAACCTCGGCACCCTCCGGCCCCAACATCAACCCATAAAGGCCGATACCCGAACCCAGCGCGGATTTCCCATTCTTCCGCGGCAATCCCACAATCGCGGTCCGATGCCGCAACCGGCCATCAGGCCTTTTCGCGAAAAGAGACTGAACGAGTTTCCGCTGCCACGGCCGAAGCTCGAGCGGCTCACCAGCCCGGCCACCAACAGAATCCTTCACCTGAGGACACAAAGCCTCAATGAACTCGATAACCAGATTCCCGTCACCGCGGCGCAAATCCGCCGCCGGAACCGAAGTCAAAATAGCCGGAGGCCATCCCTTAACAGCAGGCATCCCCCGATTATCCCCGCTTCTGCCGCAAAGACTCAAGAACCGACTGGGCCTTCACCTCAGCCAAACCCAAACGAGTCCGATCCGTCGGCGTGAAACCAAGCTGAGAAAGCATCGAACGAATATCCGACTCGACAGTCCTAAGCGCAACCCGATCCCGCCAGTCCCCACCCGCCAAAACCAAACCGCGAAGGTGAATCCGCTCATCCATCGACTCACATAACAACTGGACAAGCTCAATATCCGTTGACGGGGAAACCCAGGCCCGGCCACCAGACCAAACCCGCGCCCACATGGCGAAACCAGCCTCACCAAGCTCCCGCAGAGGCTCCGGAACACCCTGAGCAGCAGGCAAAACCGACACCGAAGCAACCTTCGACAACCTTTTTTTACCCGGATTCCCGAGCTTCCGTTTCAGCTCAACCGGTTTAGGCGGATTCGGCATTTCCCTTCCTCGAGGCAGGTTGGACAAAAACTTCTGAACTTCGGCCGTTTCTGCTGTTT
>SXGQ01009600.1_pt1 | contig 29295 bp, 44 predicted proteins | sample 3178371 | NCBI WGS metagenome assembly SXGQ01 (sample SAMN11356859, study PRJNA531348) | freshwater metagenome | isolation source: freshwater sample F1-20 | place: China: Fuxian Lake, Yuxi | collected 2017-12-25 | reverse complement strand
TGACGGTACAGGCGAATCAGGTGATTTGACTGAACCGCCTTCAGGGAGTGGTGACGGTACAGGCGGATCAGGTGATTTGACTGAACCGCCTTCAGGGATTTCCCCTGAGGCAAATGGACCGAATGTTGCCATTGTGCTGGCGCGAAAACGAGAAGCACCAAAGGTTATGCCTCGGGTTTCACAGCAAGCTCCTTCTGAGGGAAATCGTCGGCCAGATCGTGGAGTAGAAGGACAGCGCCCTTGGCTTGGAAACTCAAAATCTTTATTTCATCGTATCATGAGGTGGGTGCTTTGGAAAATTACCGGACAAAAGGGTCCAAACAAAACGTCAGACGACGAAGTCGTGAATGCGGCTGAACGCATAACTGTTCCGCCAAATCAGGCTCCGGGAGAATCGAAAGGTTCGCAGCGTCCATCAAATCAGGCTCCGGGAGAATCGAAAGGTCCGCAGCGTCCATTTGCGGAATACGAGAAGCCGGTCATGGCCGCTCCCCAAGGGTGGCGATATGTCGATAACGGAAAGCCCAACCTTGCGCCATTTGAAGATCAGCCAAAAGATTGGTGGAGACCTGAAGTCGGCGTAAGAACCACAACAAAAGGGAAATATGTCAAGGACGATCCAGAAAAAGAAAAAACCGCAGATGAATCACAAGAAGAAATTTCTCCCGAGTCAGATCGACCTTCTCGTCATATGGGCCCTGATATTGGCACTTTTTTCCGATCAATTACGGAAAATCAAGTTGCCATGGCAATTCGATATATATCTTTTCGAAAAAGCTATGGTCAATCTATGCCTATGATTTATTTGTCGAAAAGCCTTATTGATGAAATTCAACATGAATTTTCTGTCACTACGCATGAACTCATGGAAGAATTTAAAGATAATAATATTGAAATAAAAATAAAGGAATGACAAAATGGTTTCATATGACGATGTGCCATTGGATAAAATTTTTGCGCAATTGAATATATTGCCAAAGGCATCTTCTAAGCAGTGGATTGCTCCCGGAGGAGACCAAGACGACTTTGAAGTTGATTCATTTCGTATGTCATATCATGAGGCCGGATTGGTCAAGGCATCTCGAAGGGAAATGTTTGGAATGGACGGCGCACAACCGTCTGCCGGGGAGATTGGTCAACCTCAGACTCCGCCACCACTACCGCCGCCAGCACCAACGGTCAAGACATCTCGAAGGGAAATGTTTGGAATGGGCGGCGCACAACCGCCTGCCGAGAAAATTGGTGAACCTGCGCCTGCCGAGAAAATTGGTGAACCTGCGCCTGATAAGTCAAGTTTTCTTTCCCATATCATGGACACGTTCAGGCCAAAAAGGCGCACTGCATTGCAAGCAGCAGCAACGGGTGTTACAAATCCCAACGCTGCAGTGAGTGGAATTGTAGACACGGCTGCACAGGCATTCGTGCCTATGATTGGAGAAGTCGTGCCTGCGTTTGGAGCGCCCGCCGCGGCGGCGGGCGGAATAGGCAAGAATGAATTGGCACACATGGTAGAAAAACTTCGGAGTGCTCCATCAGCAGGAACATGGATGCTGTTGAACGGTCACGCCGCCGACGTCAACGATATTTTTAGTGGTTTGGAACCTACGGGCGGCGCATTACCATTGGTCCGTGATGCAAAGACCGGATTGATCCCAATGCCACCGCGGATGATCGCCTCCAGACGAGGGTTACCATTGGTCCGTGATGCAAAGACCGGATTGATCGGGATGCTTGTGCATGGACCCAGCCGGATTGTCGGTCATGTGGACGGCATTAGCAATAGTCCGCAGGGCACTGCAAGGGCTCGGACATTGTACGAGGCCTTGATGAAAGACAATGACATGCACTATCAGGAGGACATTATTTCCGACAGGCGCGAAATCACAAGATCGTCAATCGCAAGTCGTCTTTGGTTTGGGATGACTCAGGGTACCGGATCTTTTTCACTCGCCGGAAAAACACAGGTTACCGGCCCGGGATACTTTCATGCAATGATGGATCAATACAGGCGAAGGGGACAGGAAGTCCTGCCCGCAAGCGCTCAGCAGGGTTATGGAGTCTTGGTGTTGGATCCTCATTTGCAACCGAGGCTTGCCGGAAAACCAGTGACCTATGTGCATGGGCCATCCATATCAAACGGAGCGTTTGAACTGGAGCCTAGTCCGCATGAAGCCGAGTACTACAAGCAAACTCACGATACGGTCACCAGGGTACCGGGCCTAGACGATACTGTTCTTCTCCAGACTGACGCAGTGAATTATGATGATGATCGTGTTGCGGAAATACTCGATGCAAGCAATGGCGGAAGTCCTGAACAGCAGCGACGCTTTGCAATGCTGCGCGAGGATGGACGGTATCCAGAGAAACTTGATCAGAACGGTGACTTGCTGTCACGCATGGAAGAGGCTCAGACAAGGGCCCTTGACAGTTTCGATGGCTCCATGTCAACTGATCATGCCAAGAGAATCATAAGGGAGTTCGATGAGCGCGAGGCACGTGCGAACGCGGAACGCGAGAAGGCACGTGCGGACGCGGAACGCGAGAAGGCACGTGCGGACGCGGAACGCGAGAAGGAAGACGAAGCCAAGCGTACATACAATCAATTCAGACAGCAACGCAAGTGGAACACCGCCAATCTTGCAGAACGTGCGGAGCGTGGCCAGACAGGGGCAGACCTGTATCTCCCTTATGAGCGTTCGTTGCGAAATGCAGATCTGCTTCGTACGGAAAAACTTTTCAAGTCTTTGTTCAAGGGTCGCGGGAAAGAGTCGCGCAATCAAGGAATGGAACGTAGGCCATCAGTAGCCGAAATGTTTGACTCGTTTCCCATTGACAGACTCGTAACAAATCCGGGGGCATTTGAGAATACCCATCGCGGGGTTTTTGGTGAGAACAGGGGAGTATATATCGAAGTTTCACCATCGGATCACCATGGTTACTTTCACCAAGGAGAAGGTCCATTGCATCCACGTATTGACTATTTGCAATTACGGCCGGGGGCAACAGTTGGCCCTAAACATGTTCAAGCATTCTTTGATGCGCTGCATCTTCAAGGATACGATGGAGATACCATGCACTTCCTTGCGGATGACGACGCTGACCGCCGGACTGATGCGAATGGACTTAACAGGCGGGAACGACTCTTCCGTCCCCTGAAAGATCAATGGAAGAGGTTTGTTGCGGCGAAGCAGGACGAATCGGCAGAACCGTCAGAACCGCCCGTGAGCAAATCCTACAAGACTCCTGTTCGTGCGGAAAAACTTTTCAAGTCTTTGTTCAAGGGTCGCGGGGAAGAGTCGCGCAATCAAGAATGGGTTACGGAAGAGGAAGAGTCGCGCAATCAAGAACTGGAAGGTCAACCATCAATAGCCAAAATATTTGACTCGCTTCCCATTGACAGACTCGTAACAAATCCGGGGGCAGTTGAGAATACCCATCACGGGGTTTTTGGTGAGAACAGGGGAGTGTATATCCGAGTTTCACCATCGAATGACCGTGGTGAATTTTACCAAGGAGACGGTCCATTGCATCCACGTATTGACTATTTGCAATTACGGCCGGGGGCAACAGTTGGCCCTAAGCATGTTCAAGCAGTCTTTGATGCGCTGCATCGTCAAGGATACGATGGAGATACCATGCACTTCTTTGCGCGGAAAGACGCTGACGGCCGGAACAGGCGGGAACGACTCTTCCGTCCCCTGAAAGATCAATGGAAGGAGTTTGTTGCGGCGAAGGTGGAATCTGCTTCAGAAGTCATCAAGTCCTACGAGGACATGCCTCTGCACGAATTGTACAACGAGCTTTCCAAGGCCTACAAAACTCCTGCATGGCAACGCAAGTGGAACACCGCCAATCTTGGGGCAAACCTGTATCTCCCTTATGAGCGTTCGTTGCGAAATGCAGATCTGCTTCGTTTTGAAAAAAAGAAATCAAAGGAGAATATGACCATGAAAAGAGATCCCTTTCCGTTGCAGCTCAAGTGGCTTGCAAAAGCGGCCGAGTCTGAGCAGTGGATTGCTCCCGGAGGAGAGCATTTCCACAGCAAAAAGTCAAGAATGTTTTTTTTGGACATGGCACGAGGTAATGCTGATGATGCGTTAATACTTCAAGAAAGAGCCATCAAGGAACATAACGCTCTTTATTTGGCAGACAAGCAACCCCGAGGAATGACTGGCATTATGATTCCCAGTCCTGAGGAAAGAGCGTCGAGGATGTCTTCTAGTTATAAATTAGCGCGTGATCCGGCTGATGCGGTTAGCAAATTTAATTCAAAAGAGAATTGGTCCCCTCACGAGGGAGAAACGCAGGATCAGGCAAATGCAAGAATGGACGCCCATAACAAAGAGAAACTTGAGGACTCACTGGTTGCTCATACCGACCCACATACTGTGAGTGCAGATCCAAATAATTCCCGTCAATGGAAATATCATGGTTTACAGAATTCATTTGCAAACAGTGATGCATATGACGATGTACCGCTTCACAAAATATATGGTCAAATTTCCAAGGCTTATAAGACTCCTGCATGGCAACGCAAGGAAGGTCAGAACCCCAAGGGTGGTCTCAATGCCAAGGGCCGGGCTTCCGCGAAGGCTGAGGGCCATAATCTGAAGGCTCCGGTCAAGTCTGGAGATAATCCACGCAGGGCTTCATTCCTTGCGCGTATGGGCAACTCTCCGGGACCGGAGTATGACGAGCATGGCAAGCCTACAAGGTTGCTTCTGTCGCTTCAGGCATGGGGCGCATCAAGCAAGGCTGATGCGAGAAGAAAAGCCAAGGCAATCAGCGCAAGATTGAAAAAAGACACGTGAGCAATCAGCCATTTTCCTTGCGATGGGAAAAATCATGTATCCTGATTCTTCCCATCGAGAAGTTTTCCTGAATGCGGACGTCCGCATTGGTAAATGTCCAGCAATATCCCCCGTCATCAAGAAACACCACCCATTCGAGATGATGCTCTTGCGAACGATCAATCAGGAAATATGCCCAGCCTTTCCCTCGAGGTGTAAGAACAGGAAGGGGTGTGTGAAGCTGTGTCATCCCCATCCGTTTGGTCCCGGCAGGGAGTCATAGTGCTCCTGAATCATGTCGTACATCAGGCCGTGTGAAAAAACATCCATTCGGTGTTCGTTGATAACCCAGTCATGTCCGCGTTCCACACAGATCATGATTGTGGTTATCATGCGGGCAATCTTGTGCCCCGTTGCAACCTCGATATCTGCGACTGCATCATCGGGATCTGTATTTGACCAGCTGAACGTTGGAAATCCAACGTTTGCACAGTCGTGGAAATTGACCGGTTTTTCCTTCCGGATGTCCTCCAGGATCCAGCATTCCTTCCGGATGGCGTCGTCGATGGCAATTGCTTCGGTGTAGTCGTAATCGTCCATGAGAGATCCTTATTTCCTGAGCAGGAGCGCGAGAAAAATCGCGCAGAAAAACAATGTCGGCGGCGTCGGCGTCGGCGTTACCAGATACGGAGAGGGCGGAGTCGCAGTAGAGAACGTCACGGTAGATGATACCTCAAGCGCGGGAACCACTGTTGCCACAGGCGTTTCCTCTGCCTTTCGGTAAACATCGGCGAGGTTGAGGATTGGCATGATATACCGATCTAGTTCCCATTTGGGAATCGAAGTCCAAGAAGCAACGGTCGGGCCACCGACGTTATAGGCAGCGAGTGCCCAGCGGTAGTCATTCCCGTGTCTGTCAAGATAATTGCGAAGCAGTTGCGCTGAATATCTCAGCGATTCTTCCGGGTTTCTGGGGTTCACGCCGGGGTGTGCCCACGGCATGATCTGTGCGATCCCTGTTGCTCCATCACCAGAGGTGACGTTGGGATTCCATGAGCTTTCTCGCGTAATCAGCGCCAAAAAAATATATTCATCTACACCACAAAACTTTGCGGCCTCACGAGCAAGAGGCTCGTATACAACGCGGTAGTCCATAGGGCTACCTCCTTAAAAAAATGTGGAACAGCCATTGTTCCAAAGCCCTCATCTGAGAGGGGGTGCCGGAAGTGGGATTCGAACCCACACGCTGGATTAGCCAGCTCCTGATTTTAAGTCAGGTATGTCTGCCGATTTCATCATTCCGGCTGGGTCATCGGGATTCAGGTATCAAGAATCGACTTCTTGTTTCCAGTTTAACTTCGGTTTCCTCTATTGAGGCAAACAAGTTGTGGGTTAGTACTTGGGACAATCATTCCAATGAATTTGGCGAAAAAGTCATTGGATATGAAGCGGCAAATTATGTTTCGTTTTCCTCATTTTGCCAACGTTCTTGCTCGATGATCAGTTTGATTAGCCGATCATATGGATCGTCCGTGTATTGGCGTATTGCAGCAACATTGTTGTATTGGCGTGAAGGAATGCGAAAAGGCACGACGGTTGCACTTGACGGAGAAGGATTTGTCGAACTTTTTATAGGTGAGAGGCCAAAGATTGTTGAATCAGGAGGCGTAAGTGTTGAAAGATGATCTCTCTGTGCCTTCCACAATCTTTCTGCATCGATGCCGCCTTGTGTGTAGAGCCTGCTCCACTCAGCATGACTTCCTCCGATTTTTCTGTAGTCGTTATTAAACGGAGTGATAATCTCAGTTGGATCAACTTGTGCCCTTTGGCGAATTTCCCGGGCTATCATCATCTGTTTGTAGGTTTCATTTATCATTCCCCTCATACCATTGGGAAAGGCCATTATTTCGGGCGCGGCGGAAGAAGCAGCGTTTATTTGATGAAATATGTAATGCTCACTTGGCCGTCGTTCGTTCATGTCATTGTAATGATTATGGTATGCGCCGACCAGTGGCATTTCTTTGCCTTCAACTCCTTTGTACATATCGGGCACTGACAACATTCCCCTGACATCTCCCAAATATGTATCAAGCATACTTTTGTATGCCCGCAGGACGGGAACTTGCTCACTCATTTTTTTCATGTCGTCGCGTTGGCCAATCCATCCGCCCCACATTTTGCTCCCATTGCCAATATATGATCCACTCGGATCGTGGCCAGCCGCTATTCCTGGAGTATAGTACCATGCTCCCTCCGGAACTCTTTTTTCCTCGGGGATACTCGGATCGGTTTTTCCCGTCTGGTAAAACGGAAGATGGTGTACTTTTCCGTCTGGTTCTGTATGGCGGATGATGACAAAAGGTCGACCTGCCTCCGCAGTCAATCCTGCGAATCTGGGAGTTTTGTGCTCGGGAATCGACAACAAGTCCTCACCAATCAACATTTGTGGTCGTCTTGACGAAAGTGGACCTCTTTCCGCACCATGCATGTTCGCGTCGCGTCCTCCATCCATCGGATGACCGTCAGTCGCCACTCCAGTTATCAATCCTCTCTCAACAAGTGTCTGCACGTTTTGATGAATTCTATCTTCACGGAATTGACGAATATCGACAGGTTTCCGCTCTAATGCGTCTCCGGCGGACTTTGCAAGAAGCCTTAATTGCAACGGAAAAGGATTTGAATTCATGATCGTTCTAGCCCTTAATTTTTTTCAGCAAATTCACTGATCATTGACTGTTTGGCGACGCCTCAATCTCGACTAGCATACCAGACTAGGACTTGGATTGATCCTTCGGTTCAGCATTTGGCTGAACGGTCACTGTCGACGATCCGGAGTCGAACGTGACGGTGGCTGGTGATTGCATCTTCAGGCCTTGCTGTGGCCCTTGTGATGCAACCACGGGGGGTTTGACGCCGGGTGGTAGCGGAAGCTTCTGTGCTTCCTGTTGATTTGACCCTCGCGAAAGGAAGAACGTGCCGGTGGCTGCACCGACGACGGTATTGAGCACCGTGATTGCTTGCGCATCTCGCTCATAAATTGCGATGAAGATGACTGCCAAGATTGCGGCTGAACCAAGAATTACAGCGGCAACTTCAAAGATTGTTGGCGCTTCATGTAAAAATTTCATCATTTGTCTCCTGTAAAGAAGCATATATGTATGGTACTGTATATATTATAATAAATGCGCAAACAGGTGGCGGAGGCTTCAGCAATGAGCATCAAGGGAAGTGCGGCAAATCTGGGAATAGATTGGCTAAAGAATGGATTGCAGTTCCCTGTTGCCAAGTCGATGCGAAAATCGTGGTTCAGTCACGCAATTTGGCCGAGCGGAACGTAATTCCGGGCAGATTGGCTCAGCGTCTGCTAGAATGATGGTGCTGACGTTGATGTCCCCCCATTGACCCAGCGTGTTCTCGCGAAGGTTTCGGGACAGATTTCTGGAACGTCCCCGCGGTTGATAACGAACCCGGCTGATCGGCCCAGCGATTCATTCCGATGCCGCCTGTTGCCCACCCTCTCTTTTGTGCCCGTTGTACAAGAGAGGGGGTTTTTTTGTTTATTATATTTGTATAATATAAAAGCACAACATTGAGTGAGAGGTATCATCATGGATCCAAGAGACGAGCATATTCGCATTTTGGCAAGAATTGCAGGAATTCCCGTAGAAGAAGCTATTCGAAAAATAGGAAGAGATCATTACGAAGACAATCCTTTTGATTTTGAAAAAGGAATCATGGATAGTATCAAGCGCGTGTTTGGAATGGGTAAGAAGCAAGCGGCTTCGCCGAGTGCTACGTCTCCAGCAGCTTCTGCTCCGGCTGCTGCTTCAGCTTCTGCTCCGGCTGCTGCTTCAGCAGGGGCAGCGCCAATGGTCCTGTCAAGACCTGCACCCATGGTTAGTACATCTTCTGCCCGAGGTGGGTCTGTCACTCCCATTTCTTCAGCTCCGGCCCGAGGTGGGTCTGTCACTCCCATTTCTTCATCTTCGGCCGGAACTGCGGCATCGACGAGGACTGCTCCGTCTGCTGGAGGTTCATCCGGTTCGGCTGCAGGAAAGCCGTTGTCGCAAATGTCCGATGCCGAATTCGATGCTGCTCTTGATGCAACTGCACCAGCTGTTGGCGGACCATCGCCGCATCAGTTGCAACGACAAAAGGTCAGCGAACTGGTTGCCAATCTTCAGCGAGAAAGGGCCGCCAAGGATGCGCCATATATCGAGCGCATTCAGGCACAGCAGGCAGCCAAGAAAGAGGCAGATCGGGCGGGTATTGAGCGAATACGGCAAGAATCGGCGGCAAGAAAACAAGCATTGTTGGACTCCAGTCCATTGGCTCGTCAATTGGAGGCAGACAAGCAAGCACGGTGGGAAAGAATCATGCGTCACGCAAGGACAATGCCTCCACTAGGTTCGTAGCATCATGGTTACTTCAATGGTTCGTCCGTCGCCAGTGACGCCTGCGTCGTTAGGCATTGAACATCATCCGTTCAAGACGGTGGAGGATCATGTGGGAGTCATGCATCTGGTTCCTCACATGAGAAACTTCGTCAGTACAGAGATCAAATCATGAGGCGGTAGGCATCGCTGTTCCAACTTCGTCTCGTGAATTAATGATGCGAGACTTTCAATCTATGTTAAAGAGTTGACCACGCGATGTTGACGAACATGAAGTACTTTTTCGTGCTGATTTCATCGAGGTGAAAAGCCTCCCATTCCAGTTGCTCACGGACGGAGGGGTTGTTTTTTGCGAGGGCCATGAGGCCAGCGTAGAACCCGGCTTCCTTGGCGGTCAGGGCCAATTCGCCTTTGTGCTCGTACTGTAGCGTAATAGAATATGTATCTGAATCAGCACGTTTGATTTTCATAAGAGCCTTTCCGTTATTGTGTGTATCAATCATATCACAAGATTCAGGATCCTGTGGCGATGCTCATTTTCAGCGCAGTGGGGACGGCGATGACGTGGAGGTAGTGCGTCAGGAATTTGGCCATTTCCTCGGGTTGGACTGCCTCCAGAACGCGGGTGATGTACAAAGAAAAAAAAGTCTGAATGGTCAGTTCGGGGGATCGGACATATTCCATGAGTGTTTCGTAGACTTGGTTTTTAATGATGCTGTCGAGGTTTTTGGACAGGATGGCGCGGATCTCTAGCGGGTTGTCAATGACGAGATTGTTTCGGGTTGACGCAGATCGGAGTTCATCCATTACTAGAAAAAATAAACCACTGTTGAGAAAAATAACATCAAGTATCATCCTATTCGTATACTCCGACCACAACCCAAGATCTTCCCATTGAGCAGCACGGAGACGGAGAACGTGGGCTATTTCCCGACCGGTTTTTTGCGATGTTTTTTCCAGTCTTTTTTCCATTCTTTTTTCGGCGATGGATTGCCTTGACTGCCCGGATGTGTCGGGGGGACCGGATGTGTCGGATTGCTCGGATGTGTTCGTGATTTCGGATGCATCAGATTGATTGGACTTTGCAGATCGTTTGGATGTGTCGGAGTGCCCGGTGGGTGCGGACTTTTCAGATTGCCCGGATGTGTCGGAGAGCCCGGTGGGTTTGGATGTTTTTGGTTGCCCAGTGGATTGCTTGGTGGATCGCCCGGAGGGTTGGCTTGAGGGTTGGAGTGTAACGGGACTTGACCCGTTATTCACAGTTTCGCGCGTGTGGGGCCGGAGTTGGACAATAAAGTCAAAAAAAACAGGTTTGGGGGGCCGGGTGATGGCAGAAAACATCCGGGAGTGGGGCATTTCCATAAACAATCCTTAAAATAAGAGATAAAATAAGAGATAAACGTCCAAAAACACCGGGAAAACGCGGCGATTCCGGTCTTTTTGCGTAACTTTATGAATTCTTTTTACAAGTCTTTTATCATTCTTTTGCAAAGTCGGCCAGAAGGCCGCTGCTGAATTATACCATGTGGTGGCGCAATCGGGCCGGGTGCTGGTTGCGGCCGGTTGGGAGCGCCGGTGAGGAGTGATTGCGGGTTGGTTCCGCGTTGTTCAGGCAACAGTGTTGATTGTATTCAATTTTTGTTGCATGAGGGTGGGAGGGGTGGCGATGGTGGGGTGGGGAGGGTGGGCTGTCCGGAAAAATAAAACAAAAAAAGCCGTGCATACATTACGTACACACGGCTTTTTAGTGTGAGTTTAGGCATTCATGTTTCTTTTATATATGCTTGCTTTATTTGATATTTTTTTGTTTTCACCAAGTCGGTTATCATATGGCTTAGTTCATCTTCAATTCGACCACGTTCTCCATCTTCCCATGGAATGCTGTTTGCTCGTACTATCAGGTGATATACATTCACATGTTCGATTGCAGTTCCCGAAAAAGTGATGCTTCCGGTGTCATGATCATATTGTTTTTTTGGTTGTTGTGGCTTCAAACTGATGATGGAGATGTTCACATCCTTGATGTTGTGGCTTTGGGCTTCTGTCAGGCGGTTAGTAACAAAACAGAATACACAGGATATTGCAAGATCCTTGAACTTTTGACGGCTTGCGGGAACATCAATGTTTTTTCGAAAATTGTTCAGCTGTTCGGAGACATGCTCTTTTTCCAGCCCTAGCAGCCAATTCGATATCTCTATCTCCACGCAGTCAATCATGTCCATGGCTTTTATGTTCCTTTGCATCATCAATGAATGGTTGTTTGAAGTCATCACAAAACTAGACTTGAAATCCGGGTTCAAGCAACCGTTGAACTTCGTTTTCTCACAAATCTGCCAGATGCGCAAATAACGCTTTTGGATTCATGTTTTACATAGAATCATTTTTTATATTTTCATTTTTGTCGATGTCATTGTTCACGGAATCAATCTTTTTTTCTACCAGCCATGCTTCTTCGTTCGATGCGGCGTCGTCGAGAAGATCATTCATGATTGAATCCATGTCAGCTATCAATAATTTCCATTGCCATTTATTCAGATCATGCGGATAAACTCCACGATAAAGTCCGCGTTGTTTCATTTGCGCTTCGGCTTGCTCTCCTATTTTGCAAAACACTATTTCAAAATTTGCTCCAAGGAATCGTGTGACTTCGGCTTTCCAAAGCAGTTCCAGACGTGCAAACGATGCTTCCACGTCGATGTTTGATTCTTTGAAGTCAAATTGTCCATCGTGACACAGAACAACTTTTCCGGTTTCTGTTTTTTTTCTGTTTTCCATTTCCTCTTTCTCTTGATAAAATTCATGCAGAAGTACTCGATGTTCCTCGTCCAAGTTGTCGAGAAATTCATGAAGTCTTGGATGTTTCAGATGTTCCATGTGTTTTTTCCTTTCAAGATAGCAGCAGGGCGAAAACGCCCTGCTGTAAGAAAAAGATGCCTGTGCAGATCTAATGCACTCGTGTTATCTTGCAGTTATTTGCACACTATCCATGTTCATCATTTATGCAATCAAGAATTATGTCAAATTCATTCCGAAGGTTCTTCCTCGTCAACATCAGGAATCATGTAATTTTTTGCGTAATGATCGTTCAGGAACTCTTTCATGTCATCAAGACATGTCAGGAAATGATGACTTACGCTATCAAGGTCGATATCCTCGTGAATGTTATCCACGAGTTCTCCCATCAATGCCAATGCCTCAATCCACTGATCTGCAGTGGGATTTTCTGTTATCCGCTTTGTGTCCTGAGTTGTCATTTTCTTACTCCTTTGTCCAAATGGGGTATTTGCTTTCCTTCATTGCATCATCTGCGTAACATGATGCAATTTCGTAGTAGTTGATATTGTTTATTGACATGCTTATCACTTCGCTGATGAATCCTCCGGTCTGTACCTGTTCTTCGATGTGATCCTTGCAATACTCTTCCATGTATCCTGCCACGCATTTTTTCAATTCATCGATTGCTTCCTTTTCGTTTTCGTAATCCTCTGAATTTTTTCGTATTTCCTCCAATTTTTCTTCGGTGTACTCTGTGAAAAAATCGTCAAAATGAATGTTGAACAACCATGTGATCTTGTTTGTCCATCCGTTGTAGGTCTCGTTTTGCATTATTCCGTTCCTTATCAGCACGTTGCATTCAGTACATCAGACTCAGAATACATCAGCGTTTCCATGATCTCACACGTGCAAGAATCGGACATCCATCCATCGTTGGGAGTGTTGCCTCCCGTTGTTGCAAGGTATATCCAATGCGTGTGTTCTTTTTCCTTGTTGTTCTTTTTCCTGATCTCAATATGAGAGTCTTCGCAGACTGCTGCATGAAATTTCAGGATTTGTTCCCATGCCTTGATTGGTGAACTGGTCCATTCATGGAATGTCCCCTCGTTGTCTTCGTTCTCGACACGGTATTCATATCCAAGCTTTGATGCACAGACAAGCATGTTTGTGAAATCGTTTTTGACAAGTTCGTACTTGTTCATTCCTCTTCACCTTCCATCTCTGACATCTGGATGTTGATGTAGGCATATTTGCCTATTCTGATCTGGTAGAAACCTTCTTTTGCGTTTCCTACTTTCTTCCAGTAAGGGTTTGTGTTCTCGTCATTGTATCTCCATGCCTCTTCCCATCCTTGCAATTCAAATTTCATTCCTTGTATTGCAGCTGCTTTTGTGTCATAAGAGTTCCAGTTGTCTGGCATGCATCCCGGCATGCCTGCTGTGACGACGTACTTTTTCCTCATTGTTTTCTCCAGTGCAATTTTCTCCGGGCAATTTTTCCATTGCCCGGAGGATCATTTGTTGTTGCAGCCTTTTTTCTATCAGAAAGACGGAATTCGTTGCGGCATTGTCGATGGATTGCTGATTTCTTTCTTTTCGATCATTTTGATTACTCTTGATCCTCGTTCTCTGGCATCTCGATTTCTGACATTTCGATGTTGATGTAAGAATATTCTCCTATTCTTATCTGAAAGAAACCGTGCTTTGCGTTTCCTATTTTCTTCCAGTAGGGGTTTTTGTTCTCGTCACTGTATTTCCATGAGTCCTCCCATCCTTTCAATTCAAGTTTCATTCCTAGTATTGCATCTGTTTTCGTGTCATAAAAATCAATGTTGTCCGGCAAGCATCCCGGCATGTTTACTGTCACAATGTACTTAATCATTGCTATTCCTTAGTTTCTGTTTACTGATTGGAATGGTTTCAGAGTCTTGATACGGAACAGTAATATCTTTCACTCGCTTTTCGGGGCCGCAAACAAGCACGTACTCCAGATTTCGCAGATGTGATACCTCACCAACTCGTTCGCCGCTGGGATTAAAAATTCCTATTTGCGCTCCAACATAACGCTTCGAGTCGAATGCGAGTGATTGCACATATCCATGAATGGAACACATGTCTTCAAGTTCTGCGAGGCTTACCCAGGACTCATTGTTATAAGACACAATCACAATTTCTGCATCGACGGCTGCAATAGCCTTTCGCAGTGCGATGGGCATTCCTCTGCGTGTATTAAACACACTTTTTGTAGCATCGCTGCGGCTGTCGATACGTTTACAAGCAACGCCATAATGCACAGGATGATCCCAGGCAACAAGCGTCTCAAAGATGTGATAGTTTGTGTAATAACGATGCTGGTTATACGGCGGATCCAAATAGGCTAAGTCAAACGAACCGAGACTCGAAGCGACATCAATTGCATCTCCGCGGACTGCACGACCCGCGCCAGGAATGAGGGCGGGTTCGCGCATCTCAACGTTTTTGTAAGCTCTGGGCGCCCAATTTTTCAGGTATGCCATCTGCACACCCGTTGTTGAGTCCACACGGTCAGCCGCCATCATTAGCGCAGTAAGAAGAACTGGATAAAGCGGTGACGATTCAAACACGGTCTCAATGTATTCGCGCATTGCGTCAATCCTCATGCCGTTGTGCGGCTGAAAAAACCGTGACTCGACACAAAATGTTTCCGTAAAATATCCAGCCTTGCCTGGAAGGCGCTCCAAATCACTCAAGGACTTCTCAAGTTCTCTCATATTGATATGCGTCAGATCGGTCTCAATCCAACATTTTGCAAACATCTCCGAGTACCTAGCGACATCAACTGCGGTGACGTGAGCGCCTCTGCGCTTGAACTCCTGAGCAACTCGCGTCGTCCCGGTAAAAAGATCCAGCGCCGTACGTGCACTTGCTCTTGAAAGCATGTCGCCAAGAACAGGCACAAGCCTGCGTTTTGACCCGATGTATTTAATCATTTTTCTTACACTCCTATCGATGGCATGACTCTGGTAACAATAAAAGACCAACCTTTCTACTCTGACCAGTCAACTGGAAATTATTTCTTTTTCCTTGAGTTTGCATCATGTTGCTCTAGACGAAATTCATGCATGAGTACTCGTTGTTCTTCGTGCAAATCGTCAAGTCTTGATGGGTTTTCCAAGTCGTATTCCTCTTGCGCTTTCAGTCTTGATTCTTTCTGATATTCCAATTCTCCCAAAAGATCGTCTGAAAGTTGCTGCAACTTGATTTCAACGATTTCCTTGAGTTCCTCGTTGCTTTTGACCTTGTTTCCAGCCGATTGCATTTTTTTGATCATTTCAAGGATTTCGTTGCGCCAGTAAATGTGGTTTTGCTGCGTTTTCATGATGCCGATTCCATTTCCTGATGATTGTCATGACAATTTTGAGGATTGAAGACAACAGTTGTCATTTTCCAGGCAACTGTTGTCTTGCTAGTTTTTCTTAGGTATTGCGTTTCCACTTGAGAACAATGCTGCTGTATGCGGATATCCTTATTCCTGTTTCGTCTTCCGCAGTCTCGATGATCAGTTTGATTAGCCGATCATACGGATTGTTTTTGTGTTCACTATTGGTGTATTTGTTTACCAATTCATAATCGTCATGATAGTCAAGCTTGATTGGATCAATCCAGTCATGATGTTCTCCGCGGAATGGATTGAGGATTTTTCTCGTGTCCATGACTACAGCAATATTTATTGCATTATTGAATGTTTTCGATGATGAGATGATTGTCCATTCCTCTGCGGTAATCACGAATTCTCTATTTTTTTTCGGATGATCAAGAAAGACAAGACATTCATAAAGTTTTGCAAGCAAGTTGGCTGATGCATTCTCTGGCTTTATGTCTGAAAACACGAAGGAACTAAGTTGATCAAGCAATTCCGTTGTTTTGATGAGATTGTCATGCTGGATTTTTTGTTCTTCGCTATTCATCTGCTTTTTCCTTTTCAAACCGTTGGGCGGCTTTGAGGCTATTACTTGGAACTGCCTGTTGTCTTGACTTTATTCAGATCGTTTTGTCCGGTTTTGGCGAATATTGGTGATCGGTGTCATCTTTCTTTTTATTGTCTAGTAGTTCACGTGTCAAACGCTTCAGTTCGTAGAAACTTTTTTCCTCTCTTTCATCATCCCTGTCTTGCACGTGTTCTACGATTTCCTCGTAGAAAAGATCTACCCTCGTCATTGTTGCATCGTCCAGTGACGAAATTTTCTCCATAGCTTCGACAACATCTTCTGCTGTTACCATGTTGATCGCTACCATTCCTGACTTATGAGCAATGGTCAGGATCTTTGTTGCAGCTTTTTGTTGCCTTGCAATGGCTTGCTGAAGCTTACGCGATTTCTTCATTATATTCTCGATCAGATCTTGCAAATGTCATCGTTGAATGGTGCGGTTAGTTGTTTGTCTTGTCGGTCATCATACGAGATGACGCGCTTGACAGGATTGTCTCCGGTGCTTGTCCACACAATAAAACATTCTTGAATTTCCGGATCAATGATGGTTTTTATTTCATTGAGCACATGGAGTTCTTCGTTGTTTCTGAAACTGTTTATCCAAATGATTCTTTTTTCTTGTGTGCCATTTATTCCGCAAAGATGCACTTCTATCTTGTGTGCGAGTGCGGTGTTTGTCCATTTGTTGTTGAACGATGATACGCTGTGTGTGTCATTTTGTTCATGAAGTTTGACAAGTTTTTTGCTGCGCAAGCGTAATTCATTGAGAACAATTTCGGGGTCATAGAAGCGATGAGAAAGTCCTTTGCCCTTGTTGTAGACATCAATGTCTTCTTCTTCACACACAGTGAGGTAGGCAAGATTTGCGGCAATGATCAATGATTCTTCAATGATCCTGATTGCAAGTGGGCTGTTGTTTTGATATTGTTCGCACAGTTCTTTGGCAATGGTAAGTTTTCTGTTATTCATGATCAATCTTCTTTCTTGTGTGAGTGCTTACCACCAACTAAAGTAATACACTCGATAGTCATCATTAATTGCTTGTTTTGCAATTTCAATAAATTCTTTGTTTCGTTCTTTGTCTTCTGCAGTTGATTTGCCAAAAAAGAATCCTATTGTTTCTGGAAGAGCATTATTTTCATTTTGATGTTCTAAAACGGCAAGATCATCAGCTGTAAGTTCCAGATATACATTATTAAACTGCTTGTTAGGATTATTAACAGCCAAGTTTTCATTTTGCTTTTTCCACAGCTGTTCCATCCAACCATGCAGGTTGGGATTCTTGCGCCAATAGAATATTTCTTCAATGTTGTCTGGGGTGAATTCTTTGATGGAAACTTTTGATTTGCAGGCGAATTGATCAAGTCCCATGTTATTGTATCCTTGTACTCTTGCAGTTATTCATACATTATCTGTGCGTGTCACTGAGTCGATCAATGATGTCTTCGTATTCTTTCTCATTTCTTAGTGAAACATTGATACGTTGAATAGCATTGGTTTCTTTCAAGAAGTGCGGCGGAGTGATGTGCTCCGCCGCTTGCATGTTATTGTCTTGATTCTGTTTCAGCCACTGTTGGAATGTTGTCGACAATGAATTCCATTGGTTCTGGATCATTTGATTCGGCTAATTCCAGAATTTTCTTGCTCATGGTATTGAGACCCATGTGGTAGGCAAGAAACACTGCCATTCTTGCTCCACCTTTTGCTGGTACAGCGGCGGCGATTTTTGTTACGTAATCATTCATTTCCATGAGCGTGTCACGTTCTGAAAATACTTCATTCCGTACAATGTGTGCAAGATTGCGTACTTCTGCCAGTTTTTCTTCACTTGACTTTTGCAATGAGATTATCCTTCATTGTTACTTCAGCAAACCATTTGCGCTGTGGGCTACCGTCAGCCACGACAAAAGTTCCGTCAGTCTTGTACTCCAATCCAAAGATTGAAGTTTCCTTGTACAAAAGTTCTTTTCCAATGTTATCTTTGAGTTCTTTTTTGGTTTTGTAAAATACTTGGATCATTGTTATTCCCATCGTGGACGTGATGATGTTTTGCGCTGTTGACGGTTTGTTTCAATATGTATTTCTATCTGATGTCCTCCGCGTACTGAGTAGATGCTTCCGCCCGGAAGATTATCCTGATGTCGTTCTTTGAGATCATTGATTGCTTGTTCGACGTTTCCTTTCTCTACGCAAAGGGTTTCTGCTGGGTAATACGATGTGTAATACCATCCGCCTTCTTCTGGTCCTCCATATTCCAGACTTACTTCATAGGCGGTTACCCAGACTTTTTTTGTAGACACATTTGTTGTTGTGCGATTCATAAACATTCTTTCTTGTGGTGTGGCAGATCTCCACAAAACTGCCAACCACACAAGCAATCCCCTGTCGCCTGTGCTGTCAAGCGTGATCTTCTTTTATCGAAGATCCGGGCATCAACCATCCTCGCGGATGTCCGCCGCGTTGCTTGCTATCTCGCTCGTTTCGATACTTTCCCGTCAAGGTAAACAGCGTGTGGGATGCCTTTCAGCGGCCACACTGTTATTTATGTATCGTTGGATACCATGCACCACGAACTAGTCTCGTGTCCCATGCACATGGTTTATAATCCCAAGTCTGATATGGGCAGCACAGGCGACAGTCGATTGCCTGTGTGGTTGGCAGTTTTGTGGAGATCTGCCAACTCTTGTGCTTAGCACATGTTGTTCATGTACGTTCCTGGCTCTGCGTTTTCAATCCATACTGCGTATACTGCTCCTTGATCTCTCCATGTCACTTCATATCGTTTTGGATGTATTTCTGTGACAATTGAGTTATTTATTATATATTCAATGGCAAGTGTCTCGTTTTCAAACCATTGGCTGTTATCTGGTAATCTTCCGGGAATTCCGTTGTGAACACTATGTGTAGCTTCTGCCCTTTTCCAAAGTGGAAAGTTTTGATCTGCTACATTATCAATATAATGCATGGCAATTTCATGCCAGTTTACTCTATTCATGATGCTGACAAGAAGGTCTCGCTTGAGAAGATTCTTTTCTTCATCTACGCAAAGGAGTTCGTTTACTGCTTCTTTTGCGTAGTCAGCAATACGATTGAGCAGTTCTTGTACTGCTTCTTGTTCTGTTTCATATTCGCTTGAGGTTTTTTGTATGTCTGTCCATGCCTGTTGTGTGTAGTCATCAAACATGTTTCCATCGTCATGCACGATGAGAAGCCATGTCTCGTATGTTGACCATCCATTGTGCGAATTATTAGTGCTGTCTTTTGGATAATAGTGAAGGATTTTTTCTACGTATCCCATTAGTCTGTTTCCTTCTTTGGATTCATTACTTCGTGAATATGCTTGTCTATTTCCTGTTCCAAAATGACATGAATGTTTTCGTAGAACCAGTCACGAACATTTTCTTCAATGCGGTCAAGAAGTATTTCTGCATCTGTTTCTGTAACATATTTGTGATCATATTCAGTTACACATGCAAGAATCATTTCTGCGTCTACGGTTAGCAGGATTTCTTTACTCATTGGTATCAGATTCCATCATCATGGACATGACATGATATCCATTTACTTGTGCGCTATGCTTGATTCCCTTGAGGTAAGGAAGAACGATAAGGCCGCCCCTACCAGTGCGGTGAGTGCCGTCTGAGCAATGGCTGACTGATCGTATACCGCCAGTACCGCCAGCCAGATGATGGCTCCCACGGTCATGATCGTTAGCACCGACTTTCCAATTGAAAAGAATTTCTTCTGCTTCATCTAGGGTAAGGTTTCCTCCAATCTTCTACACCCATATAATAGATTACGCGGGTCTGGCCCTCGTCAATGAGAGCCTCCATGTCAGCAGTTTCGTACCGCGTCGTCTCGCTAACGAGTTCTTCGATGACTCCTTCGACCTTATCCGCGTCGCCTTCAATGCCATCACGAAGGATGTCTTCAAAATCGCGCCTTGTGGTTGCTACTTTTTTTCGTTTCATTTTTCTTCTTCCTTGATTGCTTCAGTTGCAGCCATCTGTTCGTTAGTCATTGTTTGGTTCTATGTTAAATTCTTCACGAATCCATTCTGGTGCTTCACTTTCATCCCATTCATCTTCATTATTACTGCTAAATATTCCGCAAAAACCAATCCCTCCTTCGTAATACGTAAGAACAAACTCGGCATCATGATCATGAAGTTTTTGCATGGTTTCGCGCGGTGGCCCCCACGCGCTTTCAAAAGATAATTTGAGTGAATATTTGAACTTATCTTTATTCACATCAATGTTGTCTGTTACACTATAGTCGTTGTTTTCATAAGCTTTTGAGTCGTCAGCACCAACATCCCATTTGGTTCCCCAGTTCTTATTTGTCCAGTAATGCCAATCGCGGCTTCCGTATTGTTCAATATTTTCTTGTTCCAATGCTTCTCGTTCTTCTTTTGACAGTGAATTAATTTCTTGGTTTTTCAAACCTTCAGGCATTGGAACAAGATAGTCAAGTAACCTGTTTTCACAAAATGCTTTTCGTATGTTTTCTAATGTATCTTTGTTATTTGAATATAACAGCAGATTGTTGAAGCACCAGTTAGGCATGCATGTATTCCTTGTGGAATGTGGGGCGCATTGCTACGCCCCATGAGATGTTATTTCCAGAGTGTGTTTATGATGTCACAGGTGCAACTGTCGTTCAACTATCCATCATCAGGAGTGTTTCCTCCATATGGGACAATCTTTATCCAGTGTACATGCTTGTTGTCTTTATCTTGAAATTCAATATTGAAGTCTTCGTCAACGGCCATGTACATGGCAATCAGTTGATTCCATGCTTTTTTTGATGATGTTGTCCATTTGTGGTAGTCAAAATTTCCATCAGGCAGGACAGCATCCGGATTTGGCACACGAATCTTCATGCCAATTTTTTCAGCAATGTCAAACAATGCTGTGACTTCATTTGGTTCAGTGATGGAAACCCCATCAGACATTACTACGTTTCCCTTGTGCGTGGTAATGATTAGCCTGAGGACACTGTTTGCGTATGCTTCTGCATTGATCAGAATACTGATGTCTTCTTTGTTCATGTCTCTTTCGTTTACATACAATCGGAAGAGCAATGTCATTTGGTTGAGTTTTTCAAGTGTTTCATCAATTGTTTTCATCAGTCAAAATCCGATGCTGTCCATTCAATTTCGGGACTGCTGTTCATCACAATCCACCGAGGACTTGCTCCCGTTATGTGATCGTAGTCATCCCAGTCCTCGCCGCCGATCCTTACCTTGTCGCTTTTGCTTTCCTCATCTGAATCATGATCATTTTCAAACATGTAATGTGTGTCTTCTTCAATTATGTGAACTTGTTTCTTGATATATCTTGTGTATTTTGTTTCCTTTGCATTGTTGATGCATTCGAGCATGCCATCAATGACTTTCCTGAGTTCCAGGTACTGCTTTCTAGTCTTGTCCAATGGTTCATTCATTTTCTTTTCCTTGAAATTCTTCAATAAACAGTGCCAGCAGTTCCATTGCGCGTTCTTCGTTTGTATATTTTTTACTGGGAAGCATGGTATTCCCTTTGTGAAAATTGCGGCGGAGAACAATACTCCGCCGCTTGTTTTGTGATGATGCGATCAGATTCCTCTGCTAACGTCACAGTGTAATGTCAAGTGTACGTTTGATACTGTAGTTTCTTGACCAGTTTTGCTGCAGATTCAATCTGGAATTTGGTCATTTTTATTGCCAACGTGTTTTTGCTGTCCAGTGCTTCCTTTTGCATGAGCATGTCTTGCATTTCTTCTATGCATTGCGCAATTATTTCTCGTGATGAGCCAATCATATACCCAATGCTTGCACTTTGTTCTGTGTCTTGCGTGTCCCACCAATCTTTGTCTGATGACCATTCCATTGCATTTGGCACTTGTCTTGCCATGTATCGCATTGCGGTTTCTAGTGCTTCATCGTATGTGGAATCGTACACACGGATGTACAGTGAGTCTGGTGTCACTGTAGTGATGTTTTCACGCCATTTGATCTTGAAGACTCTGAACAACATTATTCTTTCTCCACCGCTGCTGTGATAGTGAGCGATTGTCCCGGCTGGATTGTCCAATTCCTTTCTTCAATTGTCGATTTGAGGTCATTGAATCCATCGCTTATGGTATCGACAATTTCTTGAACTTGTAACTTGAGTTCCTCAACATCACTTTGCACACTGTTTATTGCGTCTTCGCGGTAATGATCTCTGAGATCAAAATTCATGTTGTCAAAATGTTCGCGAAGAATATTTTTGAGTTGTGTTTGTCCGCTTTCCCTGTTCGTGTCATTGATTGATTCATCGCTGATCACAATGATTTTGCTCTTGATTGTCTCAAGCGTGTCTTCAATTGAATTGAATCTTGAACAACAGATTCGAAACAGTTCTATGTAACTCTTGTTGAGAAGATCAATCTTATCAATTATCTCTTTGTGGGATTGACGGTTTCTACTGTTTGCGATACTTGCTGAAATGCTAAGATCTCGTACATCTGCCCAGATATTTTGGATGTATTCTGGCAGGCGGCTGATGTCTTTGAATGTTTCTTGAATGCTCATAATGTGTCTCTTTCAAGATCTGTTTCGGTGATATGCATGAGCACATCTTTCATTGCCTGACGCCTGCCACCCAAAGTAGCATTGTCCAGATTGATTTGATGCTCTTTATTGGTCAGATCTTCATCGTTTTTATCTTCTAGTATTCTGATTTCTTTCAAGAGATCAATATCGTCAAGATGCCTGTCATTGATGTTGATATCTTCGTTTGTTTTTGCTATTTCGTCCTCGAGGAAGTCCTTGAGTGTTGTTATTGAAACAATGCTCATTTTCGATCCTTTGCCAGTGCGTTTGAGATAATGGTCAAGAGTAATTGAAGCAACAGTCGTCCAATCATGATGAATAAGTGTCCGGTGTTACGTGGGTAACACCGGACGGAGTGGTTATTTGCTTTCAGTCACCTTTGCTTTCTTTGTGTAGGTCATGATTGCGTCAACTTTGCGGGTTTTTACAATGCGAAACTTCAGAATGTTTCCTTCCATGCCAACGCGAAATATCTTTACGCCAACACTGTGTGCTGCTGCGTTGAGAACGCGCATTGTTTCGCGGCTTGTCTCGTTTTCTTCCAAGGGAAGTCGTACCTGACTTCCGGGAACAAGGTTTCCAATGAACTTGATTGCAGGTTCAAGGTTCACACTGAGTGTCTTGCTTTGCGTGATGATGCTTTCATCAAATTTGGGCATTAGTTTTTTCCTTTTTTGAATGCGTAATAGGTAACAATTCCGACGACGAGAAGCAGTAGGTCTATTCCAAGCATTTTTGTAAAATCGATACTTTGTTCCTTTTCAATGTATGATGTAATATGTTTCTTTGTCTGGTTCTGTCCAGCAATGTGTACACGATGCGCACGTTTTGTTATTCTCATGCGATGGACACACATGCACTCCAAATACTTTTATGTAGTCTTCTTCCTCTACTATTTGTTTTTTCGTGATAACGCCAGTGCTTGCGGCAAATCCTTCGACTGGGATTGTTTTGTGCAATCCAACTTCCCTGCACGAACCACGCAGGACAACGTTTGGTTGCGCCGCAAATTCTTTCAATAATGGCAACATGTCTTGCAACACTTCTGTTGCGTTTTCATGTGATTCTTCTGGGAACGCTGATGTTGGACTCCAGAAGAGTACATCTGGAAGTTTCTTAACGATTTCAATCCAGCATTTGATATACGTGTCGCTGAAGAAATCGCCGGAATCATGAATTCGAAAATACGGAACATTTCTATCTTTTGTGGCCCATTGCACTGAACGTTGTACAGTCTTTACCCATTGTTCTTTTAGTTCAGTATTGTTTAGTGAGTAGATAGTCCAGTTTGTGCGTTGTTTTTGCGCAACGGCTGCTGACCATCGTAAATAACTTCCTTTTTGCGCATAACAATAATTGCATTTATGATTCTTTTTGTATGTTGCGCCAATGCATGTCTTTCCTGCGGTAAGACCAAAACTATATACTTGCATCAATTTTCCATTGATGAGTATTTTCATTTTGCTTGTTTTGCTAAGAATCGATGTTCGTGTTCCGGGAACTAGTCTTTCGTCGCGTTTCATTGTCAATCCTCATCGTCTTGGTAAAGTTTGAGAATGATGTTGTTTTGTATCCTGTTTCTTTCTGCCCAGTCTCTTAAGACATTCATCCCGGATGTCCATCCGTCGACAAAGTCCTGAGATTGTTTTGTTTCAATCAAATGCAATGGATATTCTGACTCTGCGAAGTACAAATGTTTGTCTATTGAGATCACTAAGTCGTCGAGTATTTGGTTTTTTATTGAAAAATACTTTTTGTTGTGAACAATGTTTTCCATGATAGGTACATGACTCATTCTTGGAATTGGGGCACCAGTTTCCTGATGCCCCTTTCGCAGTTTACTCGACAGTCGTTTCCACGATGACTTGTTGCTTGCAGGTCGGGCACGTCCCTTCGTCGTGCGATTCTGATTTCGTGAGGTGGTCGACAAGCGCCGCCACGTCTTCAAGGCCCTTGACGTATTCTGCCGTCAAGTTCTCCAGCGTAACAAATTCTTCAATCTGTCGCTTCTGGAGTTGTTGCGCCTCCCAATTGCCGTAAACTGGTTCCTTGGCGAACAGCACAATTCTGTTGCGTTTTGTCACCGCTAGCATGTCGTTTGCGCGGTAGACCATTCGGCTAATTGCTTGCCGCAGTGTGGTTACATCGATGTTGCTCGTGTACTGCCGTGCCATGGTTTTTCCTTCTTTCGTGCGTGTTGTTTTTACAAGTGCTGCCTTGCAATGGCTACTCTGCGATCTTTTTCCTTCGAGACTGTGGATAACGGGGGGAGTTCGCCGGTTACAACCCCCCCCTTCTACTTTCCCCCTTTAACAACACCCCCTAACCACACGGGCGGAAGGGGCCCCTCTGGGGAAGGAGCCCGTGTGGTAGGGGCAGGCGCACCCGTGCCCGTTTGGGCCGGGTGCGCCTCTGTCTGGCACTGACCCGACCGCCGCTAGTTCGTCGGTTACGGCGGTCTTTTACATCTCTATGTCGTATGTGTAGAAGAGTTTAAATCCTTCCATCAAATACTTAAGCATTTCTGCGCAAGCGCGAATGTCTTTCGGTAGTTGGTGACTCGCGTTCCACCACGGAGATGAGGACGGCGTTTGAAATTCTAGTGTTGTTGCTTCCAACATTTCGATTACTAATTTTTCGTCGAGCCCCATCCATGTTGAAATCATGTACGGGTTGTTGGGATTGTATTGCTTGCAATCCCGATAGGCTTCGACGACAAATCCGTTTAAATTTCCATGATTTATCCACGACCACACGGGAATATGCCCGAATATCGGGTATTCCAACGTTTTCGCGAACTTTCCGTTGGGTAATGGATAGCCCATTCGGGAAGTGTGCAATGCTGGATCTACGGCAATGACATACTGCCGTATTTCCTTTTTTGTCCAATCTTTGGACAGTAATTTGTCGGGAATACCCACAAACCCTTCTGTCCTTCCGTCTAGGAACATGTTTTTCCCTTTCTTTATTGGGTTTTTTCCGCAAATATCCTTTCGGCCGAAGTAGAAAAACAAGGTGCACTCACTGGGATTTGAACCCAAAACCAACAGGTTAAAAGCCTGATGCTCTACCATTGAGCCATGAGTGCCATTCCAGTTTTGAAGAGATCTGGAAACTCTGTTTTTTAGTGTTGTCCCTCCAGTGCTTGCATCACATGTCTTGTTAGCGTTCCCCATGTGACGTTAGCAACCGCTCTTCCAAACATTTCTCCGACCAACTGGTCAGAGTGAATGTCTGTCGCATCTCCATCTATGGTAGATGCGAATTCTGCAACCATGTTCAACGCATGGTTGCGGAGTTTGTACTCCAGAAATACTTCGATCTTTTCTGGAGTTTTTCCTTCTTTCTTTGCTTTTTCAATCAAAGGAATTACTGTGGTTTTTGACAATGGAGAAACAAACCATTTTGCCATCAATCTTGTTTCGGGATTGCACGAGTCAATCCCGAATTCTTTTTTGTTATTTTTCATCCTTTTACCAATAAATTCTGACATGCGCAGACATGCCAACAACAACACCGGCAATAAACGCTGCCAGTATTGCATTCCTCACTCGAAATGCTATTCCGAGTGTTATTGCTATTATAATGATAGCGACGGCAGTCATGACATTATCATATTGGCAATGTGGTTGAGAATTGCATCTACCACATGCCAGATAATCAGGGTTGCCACCCCGGTTATTGTCCACTCTGTGGCGCCCCATTCTTCTATTTTCTTCATGCTTCTTTCTTTCTTTTTCATGTGCGGGATTGCCCACTGACTGACGGAGCAGCCGGTGGGCGTTTTTTTCCGGAACTCACCTCATCCTCTTGCGAGAATGAGGCGGTCCGGCGCTGGACAGACACTTGCGTGTCTGTCGGACATCCCGTCTCCGGGATGTCAGACATTCCGTTTCCGGAATGTCGTGGCAAGCGTGTTTATCACGGCAACGAATATCCGTTGCGTGATAACGCTTGCTTTCCTTTTTCTCCGGCTACTGCCGGAGGAGCCGCCCACCGACTGACGGAGCAGCCGGTGAGCAGTGCCGGTTGTTTAACGTCAGTCCGGCCCTGACGAAGGGTTCTTAACAGCCTTTCCTGGCCTTTCGGCCATGATTTTATTTGCTTGTTGTTTAACGTCAACCTAGCAATGACGGCGGTTTTGGATTACCGCTAACCTCTCTCACTGGCTCACTTTTATTGTGCATCAGTTCTTTTGCAATCGCATCATCGAATACGATTGCCAGATGCCCGCTCCCCTATTAGGGTTTAGCGAATGCTCGGCACCCGAGGATGGTCGAGCCATCCCTGACTGTGTTGTGCACAATCAAGGCGTCCTTCCGTCCGGCTGCGAGCATTGCCTGAGCAGTGATTAATGAAACGATAAACATCGTTCCGTCAATCGGCTCTGGCACGTTCTGCAAGGCACCAAAACTTGGTCGCACGATGGCAACTTGATGTCCATTGACATCCATGTGACCCACCGGTACGTCGACCATGTCGACTCTTGCAGGACTGCTTGTCCCCTCATAGGTTGCGATCACCTTGTCGCGTACTATAACGTTGACGTCATGCGGCGTCAAGTTAACATAGCGCTTCGGGAATGTGATCTTCACCTATTCTTTCGTCCTTTCTTCCGCACGAGCATCGATGTGCTTTGGTGCGGTGATTTTTTTTGTGAGGGTTTTAAATTCCCGGAGACCCTCGTGTCTTCTTCGATCACTGCATTCAAGCCCTCTGCATGTGCCGCAAGAGACAACTCCGGCGCTGACGGAGTAACCGCCCACCGACTGCTCCGTCAGTCGATGGGCGGTTGGCGTTATTGGTTTTGATTCCTTGCCGAGGCCCCTGCCTCAGCAATTATTGCGCCTCTCAGCGCATTCAGCAGAAAACTGTGCCTACTAAGGTGAACACGAACCTCGTAGGCACTTTTGGCAGCCTCTGCCTTGTTTCTCTGCTGAATAACCAGATCGAGAATGCCCTTGAGGATTTCCTCGACATTGTACAGTTCGTCGCTCTCGAGGCTTTCGGGTAAGCTCTGAAAAATTTCCTCGATGGCATCGAAAAGCTCCCCGGCGTTCTCAATGCCAGAGGAGATTGCCTTTTGTGGGTCTTTCGACCCAGAATAGCTGTGATACGCTGCTACGGCGGTTTCCCGCCCAAAGTAGTGCAGCGTATGTGCGAAATGCGCCCCGCATGCCCTCAGGCCTGTGGGGTTGATCTGCCTTGCGGGCCGCGGTGTTACCCCGCGCCCCTGAAATGTACGGGTCTGGATCTCCGGGTCTCCCCCGGTGGCCTGCTTGACCATCTGGTTCTTCCTTTCGAGCTTCTGGGAAGAGTTCGAAAATTACTCCTCCCCCGTCCTCATTTCCCCCTTTAACAACACCCCCCTAACCACACGGGCGGAAGGGGCCCCTCTGGGGAAGGAGCCCGTGTGGTAGGGGCAGGCGTACCCGTGCCCGTTTGGGCCGGGTGAGCCTTTGTCTGGCACTGACCCGGCCGCCGCCAGTCCGCCGGTTACGGCGTTAGGGTGAGTGGGCGGGCCGCCGGTTACGGCGTTAGGGTGAGTGGGCGGGCCGCCGGTTACGGCGTTTCAGTTCCGGCTAATGCGCCTCATCCTCTTGCGAGAATGAGGCGGTCCGGTGTTTGACAGACACTTGCGTGTCTGTCGGACATCCCGTCTCCGGGATGTCAGACATTCCGTTTCCGGAATGTCGTGGCAAGCGTGTTTATCACAGCAACGAATATCCGTTGCCGTGATAACGCTTGCCCTCCTTTTCCTCCGGCTACTGCCGGAGTAACCGCCCACCGACTGCTCCGTCAGTCGATGGGCGACTTCGGTTAAACCTCCTGGTTTAACTCGTCGTAATAGCGGGTATAATAAACGCCATCAGCGTTCCGAAAAACGAACTGGACGACTGCCCCATTAACCTTGAACGGGGAGACTTGAATCGTCCCCTCCGGGACGAGGTGCCAGTCCAGGTGAAATCTGGCCCGGAAAGGGATGATCGAGTAGATCCTCCCCTTATAAATTCGGCCGTCTGGATACTCTGTCTGATACGCCCCGGCGACGTAGAGGGTTATCATGTGCCACTCCCTATGTGTGGCCGCCGTCACATGTGACGGCGGCCGAATGATGATCAGTGCGTTTTAAGGAGATGCAAGCACTCCTCGACAACGCTTGCGGGGTCTATTTCCGGGTTTCTCGTGTTTTTGAACGAAATTCCTACGCCCATCCGAGGGATTGAAAACGCCGCCAAGTGTTCGGCGACGAGTTCGATCAGCCGTGTGCGTTCCGGGCACAGGCTGTCGTATTGAATCGTTTTGGCGATTCGCAAAACCTCTTGCGAATCGATCCAAATGTCCTCGTTCTGAATGTATGGGCGCGTGGTTTCGATCAACGAGGTCATCAGTTCGATCAACACTCGTTGCTTTCTCTGTTTCCTCTTAGACATTTCTCTTCCTTTCGACTGCTTACTGGGGAGAGTTCGAAAATTACTCCCCCCTTCCCTATTTCCCCCTTTAACAACACCCCCTAACCACACGGGCGGAAGGGGCCCCTCTGGGGAAGGAGCCCGTGTGGTAGGGGCAGGCGTACCCGTGCCCGTTTGGACCGGGTGCGCCTTTGTCTGGCACTGACCCGACCGCCGCCAGTCCGCCGGTTACGGCGTTAGGGTGGGTGGACGGGCCGCCGGTTACTCTGTCGGACATCCCGTCTCCGGGATGTCAGACATTCCGTTTCTGGAATGTCGTGGCAAGCGTGTTTATCACAGCGACGAATCCGTCGCTGTGATAACGCTTGCCCTCCTTTTC
>SXGQ01731084.1_pt1 | contig 29303 bp, 46 predicted proteins | sample 3178371 | NCBI WGS metagenome assembly SXGQ01 (sample SAMN11356859, study PRJNA531348) | freshwater metagenome | isolation source: freshwater sample F1-20 | place: China: Fuxian Lake, Yuxi | collected 2017-12-25 | reverse complement strand
GGGTATTAATAGTGGGACACTTCATAGTATGGCAAAAAGCAACTATGATTTATACGAATGGATTCAAACACTAAAAATTAAAGAATTGAAGGAGTATTACGATGTTAAATAAATTATTAGTCATGTTGATGTTTTTCTTATGTGTGAGCGATAATAATATTTGTCTGGCAGATTTTCCAATCATGGACGATCTAAACGACGCCATAGCATTATCAGAATCAACTGATCAACCAGTGGTTTTAATTTTTGGAGCAAAGTGGTGTCCATATTGTGTTGAGCTTAAAAAGGCTATTAATAATGGAAATTTTGCAAGAGAACTAGATGATAAAATAGTTTGCTATATTGATATAGACCAACACAAAGATCTTAAAAAAGAATATGGTGTTAAAGCATTGCCCGACACTAGATACTTAGTTGATAAAAAAGAAAAGACTCAAATAATAGGTTACGGAGAATTCAAATTTAGGGAGTGGATAAAAAATGCTGAGTAAAAATGATATATTATTACTATCAATATTAGTTAGTCTAAATATAATTATTGGTCTAATTAGCTATATTATTGGTAAAATTCAGTGTTCTAATGGTGTATCTAATAGTAAGCCACAATCTTTCTTTAGTAAGAAGGATGGCAATTCTGTGGATAACAATCTGTCTATAGATGAAAAAAAGGTTGTACTAGATATTAAAACAGATAATCTGGAAAAAAAATATCAAAGTCTTGGAGATGTAAAACACACAGAGGAAACTATTACGAACTCTGTTGATAAACTTAAAAATTTAAAGAGGTAATTTGTGAAAATTTGTGGTATTTATCAAATCATTAATATAATCAATAAAAAAAAATATATAGGACAATCCATAAATATAAAAGATAGGATTATTAGACATAGATATCAACTAAATAATAATATTCATAATAATCACAAATTACAAAATGCTTGGAATAAATATGGTAAAAATGCTTTTAGATTTGAAATATTAATTAGATGCAATAAAAAATCTTTAAAAAAACTTGAAAAACAGGAAGTTCAAAAAATACCGAAAAACTACAGATATAATATAAGTCAAAACTATAATAATCTGTATGGCATTAATAATCCATTTTATGGGAAAAAACACAAAAAAGGTTTCAAACAAAGATTATCCTATATAGCAAAAGCCCGTACAGGTGATAAAAATCCAAATTATGGAAATAGATATTCTGTACAAACAAGAATTAAAGCAGGACATAACAAGAAAACAAAACTAACGAAGCAACAAGTTAAAAAAATTATTAATATAGAAAATATGACACATCAAGAAATAGCGGATAGATATCAGGTGTCAAGAAGTGTAATTACAAGAATAAAAAACGGTCAGCGCTGGGGTTTAATAACTAATATTAAAGGAGATCAATTATGAGTGGACGCGGCCTTGATGTGGGTACAAGTTTTATCGTATTATCAGAAGAAGTTAATAACAATATTCAATATAAAGATTTTAGAGACGCCTTCTATATAATCAAACCCACAACCCCTGTTGCCACAAAAATGATTGAGAAAGGTTTATCTGGTAAAACATTTATCAAAGATGCTGATGGATCTTTTATTATCTTAGGAAAAGACGCTATAGAAAAGGCTGTTGAAAGAAACGATGCGGCAAAACGTCCAATGTATAGGGGTGTTGTTTCTGCTAAAGAAAAAGATGCAAAACGTATTCTCGCCTTTATTCTAAAAGAAGTAGTCGGAACAGCATCGGAGCCACGCGAAAAATTAGTATTTTGTGTTCCAGCACAACCAGTGGATCAAGAAGATGAAGACTTTGATGTTGGATATCATGAGGATGTCGTAAAAACAGTTTTAAGTGAATGTGGATATGATGCTCGTTCAATCAATGAAGCAGAAGCTTTATGCTATGCTGAATTAGATGTTGATGACTATACAGGAATTGGTATTAGTTGCGGTGCTGGTATGACAAATGTTTGTGTGATGCTTAATGGTGAGCCAACAGTTGTTTTTAGTACCACAAAGAGTGGCGATTGGATTGATCGTATGAGTGCTGTAGCAACTGGAGAACCGGACAGTGTTGTTCAAGCAGAGAAGGAGGGCGGAGATTTTAAAATCGGTGAACCCAATGAAAATCCCGTACTATCTGCTGTGTCAGCATATTATGAGAGACTAATTGACTATACAACAAAACAACTAGCTTTTGCATTAACAAATCACAAATCTCTTCCCAAATTTAAGAATCCTCTTAAGATTGTAATTGCTGGTGGAACATCTCAAGCAAAAGGCTATATTGAAATTTTTAGTCAAAAACTACAAGATAATAATTTTCCATTACCCATTAAAGAAGTTGTTCATGCTAGTGATCCTCTTCATGCGGTATCTAAAGGATGTTTAATAGCTTCTAAAGTTTTGTAGACCGAACTTCATAAGGTTAAAAATGCAATATATTGGAGACTTATCCAGAAATGATTTTTTAATTCTTAAAGAACTAGCTTCTAATTCTACAAATATTTTAGAATTTGGAGTCGGAGCAAGCACTCAGATTATCTTAAATTATACTTTTGGTAAAGTTACTTCAATAGATACTTCTGACGAGTGGATACAACTAACTAAAAAAAATTTAGAATATCTAAACATAAATAAACCTATTGATTTTCAAAAATATGAAGACTTTAGACCAAACATTGATACTAAATATGATTTTGTATTTAATGATGGAATAGATGCGCTAAGAAATAATTTTGGAATTTTAATTTTTGAGAATCTAAAAGTTGGGGGCGTTTTAGCATACCATGACACGAGAAGATCAAGAGATATAAAAAACGTAAGCAATCTAATAAATAAATACCATAACGAAATAGATCTTATCGAAATTAATAAGAACCAATCAAATATAACTTTGATCAGAAAAAAAAATTATGAACCATATGAAAATTGGAATATAGTCGAAGAAAAAATACAACTAATTAAAGGTGGATATGTATTTAAAAATACAGTACCGCCACCATACATGAATAAAGATATATTATGAAACTAGGAATTTCTTATAATTTATTTGATGGCGAAGAACTCCTAGAAGGATCAATAAATTGCATCAGAAAACATGTTGATTTTATTAGTGTTGTATATCAAAGAGTATCAAATTTTGGCAACGAAGCAAATCCAAATTTAGTTGATGATCTAATCAGAATGCAATCAAATGGATTAGTTGATGAGTTATATGAATATACTCCAATAGTATTTAATGGAGCAGGTAATGAAATAGAAAAAAGAAATATAGGATTACAATTATCAAAAAATGTCGGATGTTCTCATCATATGAGCATAGATGCCGATGAATATTATATAGAATATGAATTTAAGTATGCAAAAGAAAAAATAGTAAGAGATGACAACGACGCATCCTTCTGTCCACTTATATCATATTATAAAACTTGGGAACATATTATTAAAATTACTGAAACATTATCTAATCCACTAACTTTTCCACCATATGTATCAATGATATATAAAATTAAAGAAAATAGTCTATTCCTGACTAAAGGACGATCTATTGTTTTAGTAGATCCAACTAGAAAAATACAACCAATTAATAATCCAATTATTTTTGAAAGAAACGAAATACAAATGCATCATGGATCATATATAAGAAATAATATTGCTACTAAACTAGTAAATAGTTCAGCAAATAAAAATTTTAATAAAGATATTGATAACATTATAAATTATTATAATTCTTGGAATTATCCAGAACAAGCTCTTTGGGCTGGTAAACCAACAAAATTATATAGTGTTGAAAAAATCAAAAAACTATTTAATAATACATAACAACCAAATTAGTTATACTACAATGTTTGGATTCAAAAAGTTTTTAAGATACGCATATAGATCGCCAAAATGGAGCAGCGTTAGAAAAGAGCATCTTAATAGTCAGCCAACTTGTGCGGCTTGTGGAAGAAGCAAAAAATTAGAGGTTCATCATATAGAGCCAGTTCATTGTAATCCAGATAGAGAATTGGATCCGTCAAATCTAATTACTTTATGTGATAATCCTTGTCATTTTCTATTTGGCCACTTAATGGACTATAAAAGCTGGAATAAAGATGTGGTAAATGATTCTAAAGTGTATTTAGATAAGGTAAAAAATAAACCTCGTCATTAAAGTAGGGGGTATGCAATGATTAAATATATTATGATTGTTATTTGTTTATTAATAATAACTACCCCATACTTAAGTGCTGGTACTAGAGATCCTAATGTTCCTGATTCTAAATATTTAGATTTCGCCTCAAAGTTTGTTCATACAGGAACACTAACCGGCAATTACGATAACGACAATAACAAATTTTTTGGAGCGTCTGCTGTTGCAATAGATGACCATCATATTCTCACAGCGGCTCATGTTGTGAATAAAGCTAGTGCTTGTTATTTTACTATAAAAGGGAATAAATATTGTATTTCTGAAATTATTATTCATGAAGACTTTAATGATAATAGTTTTGGTGTTTGTGATATTGCCATAGGATATTCTGAGGAGCCTTTTGGTTTAGATTTTTATCCAAAATTATATACTGATAATGATGAGGTTGGTAAGTTATGTTCAATATCTGGTTATGGTTTTACTGGAACATTCAATACTGGAGCAAATACTATTGATGGAAAAAAAAGAGCAGGCTCAAACACTATAGACAGAATATTAGAAAATCTATTGATATGCTCACCATCAAATAAAAATGATTCGACTAGAACAACTTTAGAATTTTTAATCGCTAGCGGCGATAGCGGTGGGCCACTATATATTAATGGCGAACTTGCTGGTATAAATTCTTGTGTGATGGCAGAGGACAAGAATCCTAATTCCTCATACACCGATGAATCTGGACACACCAGAATATCCAAGTTCATAAACTGGATCAATAAAAATAAAAAAAGATGACAACGCTTGACAAATCAGTGGTTTTGTGTACAATACCTTATATGAGTGGAGAATATTTTAGACATGGCTGATGATTTCGATAGAGATAAAAGAAAATCTCGTAAACCTATTGGTAATAAGCAGAAGAGTAAGGATCATATATCTGATGATCAAAAATTCGCTAGTAAAGCGAAAAAAGCATTTAAAAATAAAGTCAGAGAAATTAGAGAAGACGAAACTCTAGAAGATATAGACTATTACGGAAAATACTAATGAAGTATTTAGAAGAACTATCTCATGGAGAATGTTTTAGGCTCAATAATGAACTGTTCATTCTAACATCAGACTTTAGAAATAATGATACAAAACTTTGTTATAGTCTTAGTAGTGGATTTCCGAAGTGGTTAAAAAACGATTCTATGATAGATGTGTGTCCTATTTATACTCTATCACCAGAAAATAACGTATTACCCGTCAAAGAATACAAATCTGATGCTCAGACTATTAACAACATCCGTTAATTATAGCGATTATCTTAATTATACTCTAAAATATAATATAGAGATATTTGATGAGATTTATATAGCAACAACTAAAGAAGATAGTTCAACACATCAGGTAATAAAAAAATATAATACTAAATATAATAATATCAGAACAATTTCAACTGATCTATTCTATAGCAATAAAGCGCTATTAAACAAGGGAGCAGCAATAAATCTACTCCTTCAATCAATATCAAAAAAAGGATGGGTTTTGATTGGCGATGCTGATTGCATATATCCTTTAGTATTAAAAACATCAGTTCCTGATTTAGATCCAAACTATTTATTTGGAATGTACAGGCATATAGTTGATACGGCAAAAGATTTGGAAAATGAAGTTGGTCGAATGAATAATCTACAAGATAATACAGAATTTTTTCGGGATCTAAAATCTCAACATGGTTTTGTTCATCGCTTAGTATTGGGATATTGTCAGTTATTTAATTTTTCATCTAAATTTTTGCAAGATAAAGAATTAACGTATCCAGATGGTAGAAGTTGTAGATATGTTGATACAATTTTTTCTAGATCAAATTTTAACAGAAAATATAAAGCGTTATTAGACACGTATTGTATTCACTTAGGACAAACAGCAACTAACTGGTATGGTAGAAAAAGCGACACTTTTATATGATCACTTTTATATGTGTTTGTGTAAATTATTCTGACTATTTACAAGAAACTCTGAAACATAACTCATTAATATTTGATAATATTTTTATAGTCACAACACCATCTGATGATAAAACTAAAGAAATTATTAACCAATACCCTAACATTAAATATATTGAAACAGATATATTCTATAAAGATAGTTGTCCCTTCAATAAAGGTGCTGGATTAAACCTAGGATTGCAAAATATAGAAAAAAAAGATTGGCTACTGATTGGTGACGCGGACTGTATATATCCAAATAGTTTACAAAATTTAACTACAGATCTCGATAAGAATTGTTTATATGGTATGAGGCGAGAGATAGTTAATAGCCCAGAAGTATTAGGTGATATACTTACTGGAAAATATAAACCAAAACCAAGATTAGAAAAAGCCATGCATTATACTCCTGGTTATTTTCAATTATTTAATATGTCAGCAGAAAAATTTCTTAATAAATCCATAAATTATCCAGAATTTCCAACGGCACAAAGAGTAGACCGATGGTTTGCAAAATATAATTTTGCTCACAATGAGAGAAAGATTATTGATAACGAGTTTGTCATTCATCTCGGTCCAACTATTATAAATTGGTCTGGTCGCAAATCTGATCTTTGGAGATAATATTATGATTATTAGATTATTAACTTTTATTAAATCATTAACTTGGCATATTTATTCTGGTATGCCAAAGAGCAGTCAAAAACTAATTAATGAAAGATATAATATCTGTTCTTCTTGTGATCAATTTGAACATATTAAAAGCATATGTTTGATTTGTGGATGTAATATAAATAATAAAAAACAGTTCATGAATAAATTGGCATGGTTGGACCAAAAATGTCCTAAAGAAAAATGGTGAACCATGAGAGACTACAAACCCACAATAAAAAAGAACAACGCCGCAACAATAAATCTAGATATTCTAGATAGCGCTAAAAAAAGACTATCCGACACCAATAGTGCCACTGTTATTGTTCCTCATGTTTGTAATAACATAAACTTATTTGGTGCTGGTTTTGCTAATTATTTAGCTAACAGATATCCAATAGTTAAAGAAAATTTTCATATGCTTGGTAATCAAGCCAAACTTGGTCATGTACAATATGTAAAAATTGCTAAAGACAATCTTTATCATAATGAACTAATTGTAGGAAATATGATTGCTCAGAATAAAACGATTAGTCAAAGCAATCGCAGACCCCTTAATTATGAAGCATTAGTTAGGTGCATGATTAGTGTTAGAAATTATGCTATGGATTTAAAAAATAAGGATCTTTGTGTTGAGATTCATTGTCCAAAATTTGGCAGTGGTCTTGCTGGTGGTAATTGGTTATTTATCAATAATTTAATAGAAGATATCTGGTCAAATATACCAGTTTTTATTTACGGACTCAAAAAATAAAAATGAGAGTTGTGTATATTACCGGTTGTTTGGGTTTCATAGGCTCTTATATTACAGAAGAGTGCTTGAAAAAGGGATGGTATGTTAAAGGGGTAGATAAGATAACATACGCAGCTAATGAAGATCTACTTAAAAAATTCAATAATAATATTAGATTCTCTTTTATTAAATCAGACATTAATGATCTAAAATTTTTGTATGATTGCGATTATATCATAAACACAGCAGCAGAAACTCATGTTGGTAATTCTATAGCTAATAGTGATGATTTTATTAAATCAAACATTAATGGTGTTCATAATCTACTAAAATTGATACAAAATTATCGACAGGAAAACGCCACCGTTCCAACACTATTACACATAAGTACTGATGAGGTCTATGGCGATATTGTGAAAGGCACACACACAGAACAAGATTTATTAAAGCCATCAAACCCTTACTCAGCCACAAAAGCAGCAGCAGATATGCTAATATTAGCATGGAATAGAACCCACAATATACCATACATTATATTAAGACCAACGAATAACTATGGTATAGGACAATATGTTGAGAAACTTATACCAAAAACATGCAAATATATGCTGCTTAATAGAAAAATTCCATTACATAATAACGGAACACCAATTAGAAACTGGCTACACGCAGAAGATACAGCGTCGGCCGTACTAACAATTATAGAATCAGGAATAAAAAATGAAATCTATAATGTTTGTGGAGGTTTTGAGCAATCTAATATAGATACAGTATCAGCTATATTAAAGTTATATGATGTAGATCAAAATAATTACTCACAATATATAGATTTTAATTGTGATCGTAAAGGACAAGACGTTAGATACGCATTAGACGATTCAAAAATACGTCAATTAGGGTGGATACCAGCTAAAATTTTTGGCGAAGAAATAATCAAGATAGTTAATTTTTATAAAAATAAATTTATATGGTAATATATATAGACATAGACGAGACAATCTGCCACAGTCCAGATGCCCCAAACTATAGTAAGAGTTATCCGATACAAGATAGAATTAATAAATTTAATACACTATATGAAAATGGACACACCATCGTTTACTGGACAGCAAGAGGATCTAAAAGCGGTAAAGATTGGACTGAAATAACAACTAAGCAATTAGATTTATGGAATGTTAAATATCACGAATTAAAATTTAATAAACCATTTTATGATTTATTTATAGACGATAAAAACTTAAACACCAACGACCTTAATAACTTAGATAAATTTATCAAATGAATAAAAAAATACTAATTATTTTTGAGATGGCAAACAATCATATGGGAGACATCAATCATGCCAAAGATATGATTAAAAACTATTCTGAGATTGCTAAACATTACCAAAATATTTTTAATTTTGCATGGAAATTTCAATTTAGAGATATTGATTCATTCATTCATAAAAAGTATGCGAACAGCGAGAATAGATATGTAAAAAGATTTCGTGATACAAAATTAACCAAAGATCAATTTATAGATCTACAAAAGTATGCAAAAGACCTAAATTTTATTACAGTATGTACTGGTTTCGACGAGAAATCTGTTGATGATATCAAAGAAATGAAATTTGATATAATCAAAGTAGCCAGTTGTTCTTTTACTGACTGGCCTCTTCTTAATAAAATAGCAGACGATACCGAGATACCTATAATTTTATCTACAGCAGGATCTACAATAGAAGAAATAGATAGAGTGGTTAGTTTTCTTCAACATAGATCTAAAAACTTTTCATTAATGCACTGTGTAGGAGAATATCCAACTGAGCCACAGAATTTACAATTAAATCAAATAGATTTGCTGCATAATAGATATCCAAAAATTAATATAGGATACTCTACACATGAAAAACCAGACGAAACAGATGCTATTAAAATAGCGATAGGAAAAAACATTAGTATTGTAGAAAAACATGTTGCACTACAGAATGAACAATATCCAATTAATGCCTATTCAACAACGCCGGAACAAATGGTATTGTTTTTAGAATCTGCTAAGTCAGCATTAGAAATGTCTGGAATAATAGATAAAAGACATCAAATTTCAGAAAAAGAAAGCGCTGATTTATTACAATTTAAAAGAGGTGTTTTTGCAAAAAGAAATATTACTAGTGGAGAAACTATTAATAAAAAAGACTTTTACTATGCTTGGCCCAGCGAAAATGGTCAATTATTAGCAAATAATTTATCCAAGTATAATTCTATTACTGCTGTCTCAGATATTAATGCGGATGATCCAGTTATGTTTTCTCAAATTAAAATTTTTGATACTAGGGAAAATATTTGGGAGATTGTCCAAAATATTAAAAATTTTCTTAAAGAAATCAATATTGTTTATCCTAAACAAGTAGATTTAGAAATATCTCATCACTATGGTATAGATAATTTTTATAAAACTGGACTAACCATGTTAACTCTGGTTAATAGAGAGTATTGTAAAAAATTATTAATATTACTGCCAGGACAAGAACATCCGGAACAATACCATAAAATAAAAGAAGAAACTTTTGTTATTCTTCATGGTACTATAGATCTATTTCTAGATGATAATAAACAAGTAATGAATTGTGGAGATATTATTACAATTAAACCCAATACTAAACATAGATTTTATTCTGAACATGGCTGTGTGATAGAAGAAATATCTTCTCGACACGAATCTAACGACTCATATTATATAGACGATGCCATCCACAAAAATAAAAACAGAAAAACCCTAGTTACCCACTGGCTATGAAATTATCAGACTATCTTGCTAAAAGATTAGAAGAATATATAGATCATATTTTTTTAATTTCTGGTGGTGGTTGTATACATATAGTGGATTCTCTAAGTAAAAGTGAGTCTATCAAATTAATTCCAAATCTTCATGAGCAAGCATCTAGTATATGTGCGGAATCATATGCTCAATATAAGAATAGTCTAGGCGTAGCATTAGTTACAACAGGCCCAGGAGCAACAAATGCTATAACAGGAATAGCCTCCGCTTGGCTAGATTCTATACCAGTTTTATTGATTTCTGGTCAAGTACAACAAAAAGATATGGTTTGTAATCGTGGTGTTAGACAATATGGTTTTCAAGAAATTGATACAGTGAATATTTATAAGAATATTACTAAATATGCTGTAACTATAACTGATCCAAAAACTATTAAATACCATATTGACAAAGCTATATACTTAGCATTACACGGTAGGCCAGGACCAGTGTTGCTGGATATACCTCTAGATATTCAATCCTCAGATATTGATGAAAATAGTCTTACAGGATTTGAACCAGAATTACCTAATTATGACTTAACATCTATACCAGATATTCTCGATGATTTAAAAAAAGCCCAAAGACCAATTATATTAGTTGGTAATGGAGTGAGACTATCTGGAGCAATTGATGAGTTCTATCAGTTCATAAATAAATTAAATATACCAGTATTAACAACATGGAAATCTTTAGATTTATTATCAGAAGATCATCCATTATATGTGGGTAGACCAGGGGGTGTTGGACAAAGAGGCGCCAATTTTAATCAACAAAATTCTGATTTTATACTTGTTATAGGAGCCAGATTGGATCATGGACAATTAGCCTATAGACCAGAATATTTTGCTAGAGAAGCTAAAAAATGTATAGTTGATATTGATATAAATGAGATTAATAAGCTTGGTATAAAAGTGGATTATCCATTACCCATAGATGCAAAAGTATTTCTTCAAACACTGAATAAGCATATAGATTTTAAATGTCCCGAAACATGGCTAAATAAGTGCAAAGAACTGTATAAAAAATATCCTGTTATTTTACCAGAATATCTGGACTCCAAGAGTGAAACAATCAATAATTATGCGTTCATTCACTACTTATCTGAATTATTACCAAAAAATTCTTTAATAGTACCAGGAAGTTCTGGTGCTTGTAGCGAAGTTACAATGCAGTCAATAAGAATAAAACAGGGTACAAGAATTTATAATAGTGAGGGATTAGGTTCTATGGGCTTTGGAGTTCCTGCTGCTATAGGAGCAGCAATAGCGTCTGGTAAAAATGTGGTATGTATAGATGGTGATGGCGGATTTTTTATGAATATTCAAGAGCTTGAATTAGTAGATAGGTATCGTTTACCAATAAAATTCTTCGTTCTGAATAATAACGGATATGGTTCTATAAGAACAACACAAAAAAATCATTTTAATAATCATCTTGTGGTTAGCGATCCTTCTAGTGGACTTACTCTTCCATCGATAGAATTAAATGCTAAAGCATACAATATACATTATACTAGAATAAATAATCAGAATGATCTGCTAAAAGATATATCAACTATTTTAAATTATGATGGACCAATTATTTGTGAATTAATTGTAGATCAAAATCATATTACTAGTCCAAAAGCTTCTGTGTATAAAAAAATAGATGGTAGTTTTGCCACAAGACCAATGGAAGACTTATTCCCATTTTTGGATAGAACAGAGTTCAGAGAAAACCTTTTAATAAAAGAAATTAATTATGAAACTATTTAAAAAAACACAATCAAATAATTTTTATGATTGCTCAAAAAATTTAACAGAGATAGCCAATATACTAGAAACAGATAAAGGCGACTCAGATAAAAATACTTTGTCTTGGGGTAAAGATTGGCCAGACCATGTGTGCATGGGATACACAGAAACATACGAAAAGTATATGAGTCCATTCAGAAATAAAAGCGTTAAGTTATTTGAAATCGGAATCTGTGACAAAAGATTTCCATACGCATCACCAAAAATGTGGTTAACATATTTTCAAAACATAGATTTATATGGTGTTGATAATTTTTGGGGATCATATCTAGATGAAAAATTTGAAGAAATTAAAAATATTAATAGTTGGGGAGTAAATTTTATTTATGCTGATCAAGGCAATTTTTGTGATTGGGAAGAGATAAAACAACAATGTCCTAATGATTTCGATTTTTTTGTAGAGGATGGTAGTCATTGGCCAAATCATATGATTGTTAGCTTATGGCAATCTAGAGATATACTAAGATCTGGAGCTTATTATTTTATGGAAGATCTACAAAATCCAGTAAAGACAAGAGGAAAATTTCGTTATGATAATTCTCTACTATGCGAAGATCTTTTGTTATCCCAAACAAATAATAAAATATGGTCACACTTTTTAAATGATAAACAAAATATAGAGGTTAATGAAAGTTTTGATTTGGTAGATATGGTTCTAGACAAACATTCAGTTAATTACTTAGCCATTTTTAAGAGAAAATAATGTCAACACAAATTCTAAAAGAACATCTAAATTCAGAACTCTTTAATAACTTAGAACATAGCGTTCTACATCACTATATTGCATCAGAAAATCCAGAAGACCATTGGCATCTATTACAAGTAAAAGATGAAACAGTTTTAGATCTTGGTTGTGGTTATCATTTGATAGAACAAGGATGGATGACAACACCAGAATATTTCTTAAGTAAAGGGGCTAAAAAAATTATTGGAGTAGACACTAATTCAGAAGACATTCAACAATTATTGATATCTCATCCTAATCATAATTTTTATAAAGATTCTGTGAACTCTGTAGATAAACTTAATAATTATATTAATAATAATAATATCACATCTCTAAAAATGGACATCGAAGGGGATGAAAAATATTTTCTAGATTCACAAAGTAATTTTGATAGTCTAAAATATGTAGCGATAGAAACCCATAATCGAACTTTATTAAATCAAACTATATATAAATTAATTAATCTACAATTCAAAATAACAACTATTTGTACCTTTTATCCAAGGGTCTACGATGTTTGTAATTTAATTTATGCACACAGATCATAAAAAAATATTGATTACTGGATCTAATGGATATATCGCGAAAGAGATATATACCTCCTTAAACAAAAAATATGACATTACTCTTATAAACAGAAATACGTTTGATCTAAGAGATAATTTATCTACTAAAGAATGGTTCAGTAATAGGTATTTTGATGTAGTTATACATACAGCAATAACTGGTGGCAGTAGATTGTTAAAAGACAACTCGACTGTTCTAGACGATAATATAAGAATGTATTTTAACTTATTGGATTGCTCAAAGTCTTTTACAAAATTTCTTAATATAGGATCAGGGGCCGAAAAATATTATTCAAATACATACTATGGCTCAAGTAAAAAAATTATAAATGAATCTATAAAAGACAAAAATAATTTTTATAATCTTAGAATATATGCTGTGTTTAATGAAAACGAACTTAATACAAGATTTATTAAATCTAATATTATAAGATATCTAAATAATAATTCATTAATGATTTACAAAAACAGATATATGGATTTTATATATATGAATGATTTTATAGCTTTTATTGAAAACTATATCATATATGAAAATCTACCAAAAACTATTGATTGTGTTTATTCGGAAAAGACTACTTTGGCAGATATAGCTAGTAAAATTAATAGTCTAAACGATAATAAAGTAAATATTATAGAAGAAAATAAAGAGAATGACGTTCCTTATACTGGCGATTACTATGATTTAGGTATCAAATTATTTGGACTAGATAATGGAATCCGCAAAACTTATCTTAAACTAAGGGAAAATTATGAAAAAAATATGGTATGCTCCTAATAAGTTTGAATCTTATGGAGAAGAAGAGATTGATGCTGTAACAGAATGTTTAAGAGAGGGTTGGCTCGCTGGTTTTGGTCCACGATCAATAGAATTTGAAGAAAAGGTATCACAAACCTTTGGAAAGAAATATGGTGTCTTTGTTAATTCTGGATCATCTGCTTGTTTATTAGCATTAGCTAGTTTACAACTACCAAAAAATAGCAAGGTATTAACTCCAGCATGTACATTCTCAACAACACTCGCTCCAATTATTCAACTTGGTCTTCAGCCAGTATTTTGTGATGTTGGCTTAACTTCTTATGTTCCTATTATTAATCATATACTAGAATTAATCGATGACGATGTTAAAGTATTGATGTTGCCAAATCTTATTGGTAACAAACCAGACTGGAAGACCATAAGACAAGAACTTATAACTATAGGTAGAGATGACATTGTTTTGATAGAAGATTCAGCAGATACTATAACTCACACAGAAGATAGCGATATTAGCACTACTAGTTTTTATGCTAGTCATGTAATCACTGCTGGAGGTTCCGGCGGAATGGTTATGTACAATGATATTAAATTAAGAGATACTTGTTTAAATTTTAGAGATTGGGGCAGGATGGGTGATAACTCTGAAATTATGAGCGATAGATTTAATCATTTGATTGATGGCATACCATATGATCATAAGTTCCTATATGGTGTGCTAGGATATAATATGAAAAGTAGCGAAATGAACGCTGCTTTTGGATTGGTACAACTTAAAAGATTTGAACAGTTTGTCAAAATTCGTAGAGATAATATTGAAAGATACATAGAGAAACTGAAAGATTATGAAAATATTCTATTGCCAGATGATAGTATTAGACCAAACTGGTTAGCAATTCCACTACAAATCAATAATAGATATGAATTACTTAATCATCTTGAAAATCACAATATTCAAACTAGAGTTACTTTTGCGGGCAATGTAACAAGACACCCAGTATATAGAGAATATATCCAACCATTCACAAATGCTGATACAATTATGAGAAATGGATTTTTATTGGGTGCTCATCATGGTATGACAATAGAAGACGTTGACTATGTGTGTGATAAAATAATACAATTTTTATCCTAATTAATTAAATAACAATAATATGAAAGATATAAAATGAGAGTAGCAATATTTGTTAACACATCAAAAGAAATATATAATATGTCATCAATAACAATGCCTAATAAACTAGAATATTGTTTAAGACATAATTACTCACTAATCATTAATAATCAATCATATGAAGAAATAGCAGCGGGCATGAATAGTATAATACCTATATTAAATAATTATGATATTCTATGGTGTTTAGATGCCGATGCAATAATAACTGATATGACCAAAAGAATAGAAGACCTTAGTTGTTTAGGGCCACACATGACCGTGTGTGAAGAAGGAATTGTTTCGTGGAATCACATAAACTGTGGATCAATAGTTTTAAAAAATACAGATAAAAGCAAAGCAATACTAGACGCAATAACTAGGCACGAAAAAGACTGGAAAAACTTGGTGTGTCAATGGCAGACTTGGTTATTTGCTATCAAAGATGCTTTGGGCGATGGTCTAACTATAGCCCCACTAAGATCGTTCAATTCATGTGTGTGGAATAAACCAGGAAATGGGCCAGGATTACCCGGCTCAAACTGGTACGAAGGAGATTTTGTTTGTCATCCTTGTGGTATGTTTCCATACGACCCATTGAGACTAGAATATATTAAATCAATCTTAGCAGAGAAAGTAAAAAGATGATAGATCAAGCATTGCCGGTATTAAGTTTTTACAAAACTAATTATGATGAAAAAGTAGATAGTGGACAACAGTATTTGCTCAATCAAAAAATAGTTATAGTTGGACTATGTAGAAATGCTGAAACATATATACAACAAAATATACAACAAATAGTAAGCCTATTAGAGAACAAGTGTGCTGATTATAGAATTGTTCTTTTTGAGAATGATTCTGTAGATAGTACCAAAAATAAAATTAATGAATTAATTGATAAAAATAATAAAATTATACTTTTATCGAAAAACTTTAATAGGCCACAATTCGGAACTGTTAAAGATGTTGCTAGAACAACCGCTTTGGCAGAGTACAGGAACATACTCAAAGATTATGTTAAAAATTATTTGGCAGATTTTAATTTTACAATTGTTATGGATACAGATTTTAAAGACTTTAGTATTACTGGAATATATAGTAGTTTTGGTTGGTTAAGAGAACATAACAATATAGAGGCAATGTGTGGCAATAGTTTTGAAATTAAAAAAGTTTTTGGTCCACAAGATAGTCTATGGAATTATGATTGTTGGGCTTATAGAGGAACTTGGTGGCATGATTGGCAAAACTATCCATTAAGTGAATATCAAAACTATAACCAAATGGGATGGTTTGGATTATGGATTTTGCCTCCGGGTTCACCACCAGTTAGAATCAATAGTGGTTTTGGAGGATGTTGTATCTACAGAACAAAATCTTTTATTCAAGCGGACTACTCTGGTGACGATTGCGAGCATGTGGTTTTTCACTATGATCTTTATCAGAAGAATCCAAACTTTAATCTGTGTCTTAATCCTGCCCAAGTTATGTTATTAAAATGAATAGATTAAAGAATCAAAGAGTTTATCTTGCTGGTGCGATGGATCGTGTGGCTGATCGCGGAGTTGGCTGGAGAGAATCCGTGACTCCATTTTTGACAGAATTAGGGGTTGTCGTTTTTAATCCTATAAGTAAACCAACAGATATAGGATTAGAAGATCATGACACCCATCAAATAAAAACAAAACTAAAACAAATGTGCCGATTCGATGAGTTGTCATCGATGATGAAAACTATACGAGCAGTAGATTTGAGACTAGTTGATATTAGCGATTTTCTAGTGGTTAATCTTGATTTAGATATTCATCCATGTGGAACTTATGAAGAAATTTTTTGGGCGAACAGACAGAAGAAACCTATTATAGTACATATGGTTCAAGGAAAGAATCATACTCCAGATTGGCTGTTTGGAACCATTCCACACCAAATGATATTTAGTAGTTGGGATGAAATCAAACACTATTTAAATCATATCAATACTTCAGAAAATATTGACACTCATAGAAGGTGGTATTTTTTCAATGCAAAAGATAATTAATGAAACAAAGTTAGATTTTGATGATGTTCTAATTCGACCCAAAAGATCCACGCTAAAGAGTAGATCCGAGGTTGATCTTATTAGAACCTTCAAATTTGCCCATAGTACACGAGAATTAAATTGTGTACCAATTATGGTTGCTAATATGGATACCGTTGGTACTATTGCTATGACACAAACATTAGTTACCCACCAATCTATAACCTGTTTGCATAAACATTATGAAGAAGATTCTATTTTAAATCTTTATACAAGTGACTTACCAAATAAACATCTAGCGTGGTATTCCACAGGAACATCTCACAAAGATATAGCTAAATTAGAAAAGATTTTTTCTCATTTACTAACGATGAAACTGTCTTTACCAAATATTTGTTTAGATGTTGCTAATGGATACACAGAACAATTTGTTAAAATAGCTAGTCATATTCGTAAATTATATCCAGAAATTATCTTGATGGCCGGTAATGTTGTTACGCCAGAGATGGTTGAGGAATTGATTATTCACGGAAAGGTTGATATAGTCAAGGTCGGTATAGGATCAGGTAGTGTTTGTACCACTCGTTTAAAAACTGGCGTCGGATACCCTCAATTGAGTGCTGTGATGGAGTGTGCAGACGCGGCTCATGGTCTTGGTGGACACATTTGTTCAGATGGTGGATGTAAGGTAGTCGGAGATGTTTGTAAAGCGTTTGGTGCTAATGCTGATTTTGTTATGTTGGGAAGTATGTTCGCGGGATGCGATGAATGTGAAGGCGAATGGGATTATGAATATCGTGGAGCTATAGTTGATAATAATAGTAAAGTATTACGAGAATGGTGGCAACCAAATGATCCTGGACATATCACAGAAAAAAGAAAAAGAACATTTAAATATTATGGCATGAGTAGCAAAAACGCTATGGACAAACATCACGATGGAGTAGCGTCCTATAGAACAGCAGAAGGTAAATGTGTAACACTACCATACAAAGGTACGGCATCAGAAGTTATACAAGATATTTATGGTGGTATTCGTAGTGCTTGCACATATATCGGCGCCAATAAAATAAAAGATTTCGGTAAAAAAACAACATTTATTCAGGTAAACAACACCCATAATAGGATTTACGAAAATGCAAAAGCTTAACTTAATGTGTCCAATTAACTTCACTGGTTATGGTATAACATCTTTTAATATTTACAAATCTTTAAGATCAAAAACAGACATATGTTTATTTCCTATTGGTGGTGTTCAACTTGACTCTAATGAATTTGAAGGAAATATTAGACAAGATCTTTCAAAACAGATCGATTGTTCAAATGAAGACCACTGTTTTAAAATTTGGCACCAACACGATTTATTTACTAGGGTTGGTAACGGTAAGTATTCTGCATTAACATTTTTTGAAATAGATAGATTAAGACCAACAGAAGTCAGAGGAATTAATAACTTAGACAATATTTTTGTAGCATCTAATTGGGCAAAACAGGTCTTATTAGATAATGGAGTAACAATACCAATTCATATTAGCCCCCTAGGTATTGATCCAGTATTTTTTAATAACGAAGTTAATAAAATAGTTAATAAAGATAAAGATAAGTATATTTTCCTAAATATTGGTAAATGGGAAATTAGAAAAGGACACGATGTTCTATTAGATATTTTTAATAGTGCATTTAATGAAGACGATAATGTTGAGTTATGGATGTTAAATCATAATCCGTTTCTTAACCAAGATGGTAATGCAACATGGGTGAATCTATATAAAAATAGTAAATTAGGTAGTAAAATTAAAATTATTCCAAGAATACCATCCCATCAAGATGTTGCTAAACTAATAGCATTATCAGATTGTGGTGTTTTTCCCGCAAGAGCAGAGGGATGGAACAATGAGGTTCCAGAATTCTTTGCTCTGAACAAACCAGTAATTTTAACAAATTATTCAGCACACACTGAATATGCTAACAAAGACAATAGTTTTCTGATCAACATAGATTCATTAATTCCAGCAATAGACAACCAATTCTTTGATGGTTTTGGTAATTGGGCTGATTTTGGCGAGAATCAGATGGAACAAACTGTGGAATTGATGAGGTATGTGTATAAAAATAATATACGAACCAATCAGGCTGGTTTGGAAACGGCCAATAAACTAACTTGGTCTAATACGGGAAACATTATTCACAATAAAATATTCGAGTAATTATGCCAATACCATCAAAAAAACCAAATGAAGATAGAAATAATTTCATTGCTCGTTGTATGGGTAATGAAACTATGAAAAAGGATTTTCCAGACCAAAAACAGAGAGTTGCTGTTTGTCTTGGTCAGGTTAGAAAAAAGAGCAAGGGTGGATTACTAGACTATGTAACTGAATTTCTACAATATGCTTTCGCATTTAAAGAATGTGAAGAATGTATTGGATACGAAGAAGAATTGACCGCTGAAAATTTAGTTATTCCTAGTGATGCCGATTATGTTGATTTTAACGAAGTAACAGAACTTTGGGATCCTGCTATTCTTGCTTCTTATATGTACAAAGATCCAAGAACTGGTGAAATTTTCTATTATGATGTGAAGAATAACTACTTTAATAAAGATGGAAAACCACTAGTTTTTATGGGAAAAGCATCTGAATATCAAGGTCGTAAAGTTACTTTAAATAAGCCTTTTAGAACATCAGATGGCCCAAAAAAATTTAGCGTTTATGTTAAGAATGAAAAAGGAAATGTTGTCAAAGTTAACTTTGGTGATCCTAATATGAAAATAAAAAAGAATATTCCAGAGCGTCGTAAAAGTTTTAGAGCAAGACACAATTGCGAGAATCCTGGTCCGAAGTGGAAAGCACGTTACTGGTCATGTAAGGCATGGTGATTTATGAATAAAAAAATTTCTGATCTTATAGAACAAGAGGGAAAAATGGAAACCGTAGCACAAAATGTTGAAGGATACTCAAGTCTGAGTGTTATTGAACTGCTTAAAAAATCGCTCAATATCCACTGGCAACAAACAACATCACTAACTGCTCAGGCGATTCATCTAGAAAGATGGGGCTACAAAAAATTAGCTGCTATTCTCAAAGAAGATGCCGAAGAAGAACACAAGCACGCTGCTGAGAATCTAAAGCGTTTAGAGTTTTTTGATATTGATTATCAACCACTAGTTGTTGCTCCACCAACATGGACAAGACACGATATGATGGCAATGATTCAATACAATCTTAATTCTGTAAGAGAAGCCGCTGCTGCTGAAAGAGAAACGATCACCGCTGCTAGAGCAGTAGGCGATGAAATGACAGCTAATATCATGATTCCATTACTACAGGGTAGTGAAGATGGTATAAGACTATATGAAGGTTATCTTAAATTAATTGAACAAATGGGTATTGATAACTTCCTAACACTACAAGTATAATAATGAAATATAAAAGTCGTGCTCAAGAAATATTAGATCAGGTTCAAACTAACATTGAATGTCCACCAGCGACACAAGATATTAGTTTGAATTTGGCTAATAGAAAAATTTGTGTTGATAAAGCCAATTATGGCCCCGCTAATCCAGAATTAGATAATCCAGAATTTTGGCAACAAAAGGCCAATTTATTTAAAACCAATATCGAAGAAGCAAAAACTATGAGATGTTCTAATTGTGCGGCTTTCATAGTTAAAGAAAAAATGATGAAATGTATTGAAAAAGGTATTTGTGAAGAAGATATGAATGAGGCTGGTAAGATTGTTGACTTAGCTAATCTAGGTTATTGTGAATTATTTGATTTTAAATGTGCTGGTAGTAGAACTTGTGACGCTTGGATTACTGGTGGTCCACTAACTGATGAGGTAAAAACATGAAAGATCGTAGTAAAGATATACTTAATTCACTAAATGAAACATTAGCGAATGCTGCTAAAAATACTAGTATTAAATCTAAAGCAGAGGATGGAGATTTTACACAAGTCGAAGAAATGGAAGTTGAAAGTCCCGAAATGGAACTCATGGAATACAAGTATGACTTTTATCAAATGAGTCTTGGTTCTATCAAATCAATAGCACTACACGCCCAAGCAATCCTTGATGCAATCGAGAGCGATTCTGTAAAAGAAGGCTTGACAGAAAGCTGGCTACAAGGTAAAATCGCGGTGACAGAAGATTATATGCTCACGATTCACAATTTTCTCATGTTCGGAGAAAGCGAAACCGATACAGAAGGAGCGGAGGCAGCAAAGAATCTTCCGGGTTTATGGGAAAATATCCGCAAGAAAAAAGAAAGAGAAGGAAAAAATTATAAACCAGCAAAGCGTGGAGATAAAGACAGACCAGATCCGGAACAGTGGAAGAAACTTACTTAAATAAGATTCTTTTTCTGTAATTAGTTTTTAGGACTTTAATCAAGGAAATTTTATGATACCATCTGTTGGTAAACCAAAGATAGAATACAAAGATCACAATACTGTTAATTTTGAATCGCTAGACTTCTATATTACTCTAGCTAAAAAGATTATAGCTAAAACAGGAAGCAGATCATCAAGCAGTCTGACTAAAAAGATGCTTAAAGATGAGGATGCTATTGCTTTTGTTGCTAATGCTCTAATGATGGGAGATTGGAGATGGAAAGATAATGAAGAAAAGAACTATAAGTCTCTGTATTCTTACAGAAATCAATGCGGTATATGGGCTATTAAGACATATCTGACAAAGTTCTATAAAAGTCAAAAGAGTAAGAAGAAGATGGTATCTTCGTATTCTTTAAATCACAATCATATTGACGATGGTGGCGAAGTTTGCGATATGATATCGGACTCTAGACAATCCGATCCGGTTGATCTAATTATAGAGAGAGAAGACAAAGAATCATTATCTGATATGATATCAAAAATTTTAGAATCTGATATCTTATCTGATAAACAAAAAGATTTTATTCGTCTTTATTATTTTGAAGATATGACTCTTGAAAAAATTGGCAACATATATGGTGTCACGAGAGAAGCAATTAGACAAAGCATAAAGGTTTCTCTAGAGAAAATCAGAAGTCTCATATGAGTAATATCAAAGTATTCGGCTGTTTCATCACAGTAGATGGAGCATCACAAAATATCTTCGCTTGTTCCACAAACAAGCAAGAACTAGAACTACCATATTTTAATATTGATAATCCTAAAACATTATATCATGAGATACGATATAATATTCAGCATTTATTTTTAGAGAATATGATAAAGCTTTTAGAGGAAATAATTATATCATTTATAGATATACAAAACTATCTTCTACTGGAGACTATCGAATCATACAAAGATAAGTTCAAAGATATTAATGATGATGATATTATTTTATTATGTGGTGTTGTGCTGCATGAAAAACTAAGAACAGATTCTATGCACTGGATTCCTATTAATAATATTCTTTTTCCTAAAAATATCCAAACAATTATGGATGATAAAACCAAAATTGTTAAGTATGTTTTTGATAAAATGCTACTATGAAAAATCTATTCAATTTTTTTAGCAAGTCTAAGGATGTTTCTGCGTCAAAACCATTAATAGACACAAATTCGGATACTTATATTGATTCTATTATTTGTTTAAATAAAAACTATGAAATAGATGTCAAATTATTTTTTGATGACAACTTAAAAAATAAAACTATATCCGAAAACGAATACGCTCTTGTTTGTGCTGAATTCCTACATATAATAATGAGTGGTAAATTAAAAAATCAACTTTTAGATATTATTGTTAACCAAATTAAAAACACAAAAAATCAAGACCTAATCGATAGAATTTTAAAGCTCTTAATTATAATGGAAGAATTTACATCAGAAGAAGATGATAAAGATAATACTCCACTGATCAAACCATCACAGGTATTTTCTAAATATAAAAATGGATAAATCCGAAATAATTGTATGGGAAAAGTGGAGAGACCCTTTGGGTTATGATGATATTGAAGAAAAATTTCTACACAAACAAGATAACGATAATCCTACTAATCTAGAATACGATGAAGAAGAAAACGATTCTGATGATGAAAATATAATCGTTAAAAATATTAAAGATCAATTTGCTTTAACACCACTTGGTCTTATTCCATTAACAGAGAACACAGTATCTAGCAAAATATTTAATTTTTGGACAGGACACACAACGTTTCCAATATCGAAAAAAATATCATCAATAATAGAAAATATAGATGGTGTTGAAACATTGGATGTTTTTACCAGATACAGATTCAGAATATCGGTTGGCAAAGCATTTAAAGACTCTATAGTTTTAAGAGAGATTAACGAATCTATTCATTCCCACATAAATCATCAATAATATGACATATAAACCGGTTAATGATGTTGAACTCTTTAATCTGCATAACTATAATGTAGATATTAAAAATAGAGAAATATTTTTACACTCAGATGTATCGAATCAGGAAGAAGAATCTGGAGTTGATTATCGATCAGCCACAACTTTTGAAAAGAATATAAGATATTTAAATTCCATATCTATAGAACCCATATTAGTTCATATGCACATGCCAGGAGGCGTATGGGGCGATTGTATGGGTATTTATGACACGATACGACTGTCTAAATCAAAGATCATTATACTAGCATATGGTAGCGTGGAATCTGCTAGTAGTGTTATTTTACAAGCAGCAGATCTTAGAGTATTAATGCCAAACACAAATGTTCTAATTCATTATGGATCTATTAGTGTTGATAATGAACACAAAGCCGCTTTGAGTTGGGTTCAGTGGAGTGAAAAAGAGAGTCAGAAAATGATTGATATTTTTACAGACAAATATATAATAAGTGATTTGGCCAAGTCTAAGAAATTAAAGAGAATGATCGCCAAAAAACATATTATTGGTCAGTTAGCGAATAAGTGTGATTGGATACTAACAGCACAAGAAGCAGTTAACTATAATTTTGCTGACGGTGTACTTGGTACTAAGAGATATCCAAATGCCGATCAACTTAAAGATATTATCAAAAAACAATGACACACAAAGAATACGCATTATATGATCTTGATTATTCAGAGATCGATATAAAGACCAGTATAGAAAGTATATTAAATTTTGGAATAGATACAATATCTGTTCCATATTTCTATACTAAATTAGCAAAGAATATAATATTAAACTATCCAAATATATCTATATCAAATGCTATTGATTATCCTTTTGGTTTATCAGATATTAAAACTAGAAATGAAGCAGTATCAAATGCTATCGATAATGGGGCCACAAAAATCTCTTTAGTTTTTCAAAACAATTATCTTAGTAATAAAAAATATGATAAACTTAGACAAGATATTTCCACAAACCTTGAGATCTGCAAAAAGCATAATGTTGATCTTATCTATTATCTTGAATATAGAGTGTTTACTCATCAATCTTTAATTAAGGCTTGTAATCTTTTATTGGAAGCAACTCTTGATAAAGTTTATGTTTCTACGGGACATATGTTGGATGAAATTCATGATAATATTATTGCTGTGAATTTACTAAAACAAAAGACAAATATCCATCCTATTTTTACAGCCAATATATGGAATAAAGACCATATTTCCTTATTGAAAAAAAATGATATATCTTGTATTCGTTTTAATAATCTCAATGCTATAAGAACTTATTATTCCTATAAAAAATAAGTTAAATTGATTAGCCATAATAATTAATTGGCTAAGTATATTACACACAAATTTTCCAGAATACAAAATTTAATGTGTATATCAATATGACCATTAAAATTTCATAGGAGCAAATTATGTCAACACAACAAGTAAACGGTTCAGCAGTAACTTCAACATCTACAAACAATAATGGCGGTTCTGTTGTTAATGGTGGCACAACAACAGTTCTAGACAATGTTAGTTTAGGTAGTGCTTATGTTATGGGTACTCTGCCAATCGATGGCACCGACACAGACAAGTCCGTGAGTGCTGGTGATTTTGCTTATGATAATGCTAGACCAGTAGCAAAAAGATACACAACAGCTTTGGCTGGTGTTTCTAATACAGCACTATTAAGTGGTGCTGCTGTTCCTGGTCAAATTAGAAGTATTCATAAGTTAGAAGTATTAACAACACGCAGATTAACAACAGCTATTAGAGCCAACAAATACAACAGATATACCGGAGCGTGGGATAGTGGTTATCCAGTTGTTGCTGTTGACAGTCTAGGCAACGATGATGCTGCAACACCAACCCGTAGTGTTCCAGGTGAACTAACATATAAAACTGGCGCTCTAGTTCCAGTAAATGACGATTATTCACCAAAGACCGGCGGCTAATCCTTAGAATATTGTTGCTAAACTAATAGGCCACAGAGTAATTCTGTGGCTTATTTTTTTTAGTGTATATATTCTTTGTAATACTCTATTTAAAGGAGCCTCATAGTATGAATGAAACTATTATTCATTTTTGGGAAAATATCGCAACAACCAGTATTGGAATTATAGTTACTATGGTTGGTTTTTGGGTAGCAATAGGTCGTAACATGGCAACAAAAGCAGAGGTTTTACACATGATAGAAACTCAAAGTCCATACAATCAAGATCGTCAATTTATCATGGAAAGACTAGCCAGCAACAAAGAAACTCAAGCAGCATTTGCGTCTGCTCTTCAAAGAAACACAGAAGTTATGACAGAACTTAAAATTCAGATAGCAACACTTGGCAAAACACTAGAAGCATTAGAAGAAAGAATTGAAAGATAGTATAAAATATATAGGAGATAAATAATGGCAATTGATATTCAAAAAGCTGTTAGTGGTGAGGCTATTAAAAATGGCACTCTGCTAGTTTCATGCACAAATACTGGTGAATTTTCCACTATTAATACATATGTTAAAAACACTCCAGTAATAGGCGATATACAAAGTAAATTTGATAATAGATTTGATGATCCAAGTTACTATTATGGTAGTGGTAATCCAGTCTAATTTTCAATTTATCCACAACATATAGAATATTTTATTTAAAAATGTGTATATGTATTATGTAACCACCCATAGGGTTTCTTATGATCAAGCCCGGATATAGAACAAGCGAATTCTGGTTCACTCTTGTTAGTTTTATTTTTAGTGGACTATTCCTTACAGGAATTGTTAAAGAGAACGAACATAAAGAGGAACTCATAACAGTTGTATCTCACGCTGTTGAAAGCGCTATATTGATTAGTGGACAAGCTTTTATTTTGTATAAATATATTAAGGGGCGTACCGAAGTTAAAAAAATAGTAGAAACGGAGAATAAAACAAATGTCAACAAGCAGAGAACTAATAAGACTCGAAGTAGAAAAACTAATACTAAACACAAAAGAGAGACTCCAAGAAGTTAAAAGATTTGCTCTTGCTGAAGCGTGGAAAATTTTACAACTAGCCACAGCAACAGTTATACAAATTATAGAAGCTATAGGTAATGATCTTGCTGGTTCAGACAAAAAAGCACTAGCAATGGAGCTTCTTAATAAGTTTTACGATAGTGTTTTTCTCGTTGTGGATATTCCTGTTGTACCTAATGTTATTGAGCCTATTATACATAAGTATGTCAAAGCATTTTTAATGATTTTGGTTGGCGCTTCAATAGATGCTCTCGTAACAACATTCAGAAATGCTGGAGTATTTTTAACAAAGAATCAGATTAAATTATAAGAAAGGTATTTTATGGATTATACTCAGACTTTTGAAGAATTTAGTAAAGGCTTAACAACAACTGATCTGGCCTTGTATGCTGGGGTTGCCTTGATAGTATGGGTAGTATTTAAAGACAAGCTGAATCCTGTTAGTCAGTTCGTAAAGAAACTTTTAGAGTCTTTTAAGAATAAAGCATCAGCGGTGGTGGTTCCAAAAAACCCCGTACCAAGTTTGTCCGACCTTACTCTGATTACTACAGCTTTGAATCAAACACCCACAAAGGTTGTTGGTAATGATAATGAAGTGTTTTTTCTACTGATAAATTCTTGGAAACAAACAAGAGACTTGGCCGTAAAAAGTGGATGTGCTCAAGCTGTTAAAGTTGCTGATCAAATGTTCCCATATTTAAGTCCAAATGTTTGTAAGGAAAAGGAAATGACAAATGAATAATAAGTATCTACTATTACTTGTTGCTGGTTTACTAATTGTTGTAGGATTGGTAAAGCCAGACCTTAATCGACTCGGTGGCGGCAATCGAATCAATGTTGATGAAATTGTTGTTGTAACACCACCAGCCGATCAAAAACTAAGAGAAGTTTGTTCCGGTGTTGTAGAAGCACTACAAAATGGTGGTTCTAGCAGAGAAAAAGATGGTAAAAGATTAGCTAATCTATATATGGATATTGCTCGTCTAATTGAATTAGATGGTGACGAGATGGTTGTTAAAAATACTGATGAGATTAGATATGCTAATAGTTTAGCTGGTGTTATGTTAAGAATGGATATCAAAGGCAAATATCCTAAACTCCCAGAGGGTGCAAAAACTGTTATCGTAAGTGGTATAGGAGACGATAATGTTCCTTTAGATGTTGAAACAAGAGCAAAGGCGGCTGAAAGTTTTAGGGCGCTTGCTTGGGCTTGTAATGAGGGGAGCAAATAATGTCGCGTTTTAGTCCTCAAGATCTATACAATAATTATAGAAAAGGTTTTAGTGGATGCCTTTGGGAGCAGCATGTTTTTGATCTTCTAATGGAAGAATCTAAATACGCTTATTTTTCTGATGGTGCTAGAAAAATTAAGAACAGCGGTAAGGGAAAACTTAGTACGCCATACAAGAGTGTGTTAAAGTTTGATAAGAATCCTTATAATGAAAGACAAACCACAGGAGATTGTGTTAGTCATGGAACACGAAATGCTTGTGACGTTAGTAGAGCTGTAGAAATCGATGTACATAAAGAAAGAGAGGGTTGGATAGCAAAAGGTGCAACAGAAGCAATTTATGGCGCTCGTGGTCATGGCGGACAAGGAATGAGTTGTGCTAGAGCAGCAACATTTGTTAGTCAAAGCGGTGGTGTTTTGGTAAGAAAAAATTATAAGGGCGTTATTGATCTATCAAAGTATAATGGTAATGTTGGAGCAGGCTGGGGAGGTCGTGGTCTACCCGATCCAGTTATTGATCTTGCTAATGATCACCAAATAAAAACAGCTAGTCTTGTTACTACAATAGAAGAGGCAAGAGATGCTCTTGCTAATGGCTATGGATTAGCCGTTTGTTCTAGTTACGGATTCAGCAATAAAAGAGATAGTAAGGGCTTTGCAAAAACTAGCGGTAGTTGGGCTCATGCTATGGCCTGGATAGCCTGCGACGATACTGGTAATGAACCAGCATTTTTAGTACAAAATAGTTGGGGCAAATGGAACGATGGTGGTCATCCAGCATGGGGAAAGATTCCGGATGGATCTTTTTTAATTCATGCAGACGTTGCGGCCGGAATGTTGGGCCAGAATGGTTCTTATGCTTTTAGTAAGTTCGACGGGTTTCCTGTGCAAAAACTTCCTTCTTATGGTTTTGAGGATTATTTATGAGACTCATAGACAAGATAGCCTTAAATAGGTTATTAAGCATTATTGCTAGCTTCATACTCGGTATAATCAAAATCCTGTCGCCTAAGAGCGTAGAGGAAATAGATACTCCTAAACCAGATAAAAAATGGCGACCAAGATGGAGAAAACAAGATGAATAAAATTGTCTGTTTATTTTTAACTATTCCAATGTTGTCATTTTCGTTTACCGATTATGGATATATTGGATCAACAACAGCAGCAGTAACTTTAGTTGGAAGCGTTATTAAAGCACAACATATAGATAAAGATAAAAAATATCCCAGAAAAGATTGTCCGGTATGTAAAGGTACCGGTAAGTATTTGAGCGGCGATGGTATAAAAATGGTTGATTGCGGATATTGCGAATTAAACCCAAAACAACCACCATCGGTAATATCACATCCACCAGCGACCATTAAGCCGGGTTGTAAAACAAAAGTAAGTAGATCAAAATGAGTAATTATATTTTACGCAATAATCATAATTGTT
>SXGQ01169615.1_pt1 | contig 29316 bp, 22 predicted proteins | sample 3178371 | NCBI WGS metagenome assembly SXGQ01 (sample SAMN11356859, study PRJNA531348) | freshwater metagenome | isolation source: freshwater sample F1-20 | place: China: Fuxian Lake, Yuxi | collected 2017-12-25 | reverse complement strand
TGTTAGCCAACCATGTGCCGAGAAGGACACAACAATTTTGATAACGGGTCTTGGGCAAGCAAATCCTTTCGGCATGTCGCTTACATATGACAATCTCCGAGTTACAAGAGACACATTTCCGGCCACTCAATGCGATACATTGCAAGTTCCGGTTTATGCATCTCGTGACATTCCCGCTGAGTTGATTGATATTCATTGCGGATTGGAACACGACACATCTCAATTACAATATGTTGGGATAAAAAGTGATTATAAAATGGTGGTTTGCGATCCCATTTATCCTCCAGATTTGACCATAGGATCATATCCAAGAGGAACAATGGTGAAAGTGAAGAATTTCTGCAAAGTTGATTCCATCAAGCCTATTTTTACTGCATTATTTCAATCGAAAACAAAGAAACGGGCATCTCTTCCAATTACCATAGACAGTGTTTACTTTGACACGGAAAAAGTCATTTTATACAGGATTTATGCTGAACCAGATACTGGGCAAGTAGTCATAAAACAATCATCATTGAAGGTATTGAATGCCATAGATTTTGATAGCGTACGCATTTTGGATTGCGTTGATACAGTTTTGCATGTATTGAATGATGGCGATATTCCTATCAAAATTTCGAATTTGACCAGTCTTCCAAGCGGGATTACATTCATTGGATCTACCCCGCCACTCGATTCCCTGCTTCAACCAAAAGATACAATGGAATGTATCATTCGATTTTGTCCGCGTTCATCTAAAGACATCACATCAATGATTGATGTCAACTCTTTAATACCTTGCACTATACTTGATTCAACTTCCATTGACGGAAAAGGGTATGCCCCTAATCTTTCAGTTCCCTTTTCGATTGGAAAGAATATTATGATGACTGACACCGTGTCAGGAGCACTTGGTGATACTATATCCGTTCCTATATGTATTGGTGAAGACTTTTCAACAATCTATCGTCAAGTAAATTATTATTTGAAATCGGTATCATTTGCTTTGACATTGAAATATAATCCCCATGCATTAAAGTATGATAGTCTTCGAAGTGTATTTGGTAATAACTTGTCGATACAACATAATCCCGGTACACTCACCATTATAGCCAAGCAATTGGATTCAGTAAAAAAAGGTGAACTTGCTCAAGCGCTCTTTACTGTTGCTGTTCCTGACTCAGCTATGTCAATGATGTATATCGAGCCAATCATCGTTACAACTGATTCATTACCATTTGTGAATATCATTCCGCTACTTGAAAATGCGACCTGTGTCATTTCACCAAAATGTAATTTGCATACATTGTCCTATGAATCAGAACTTCCCACAACAATGGAACATGTACCCAATCCGGTGAATAACACAGCTGAAATACGCTTTTCTTTAAAAGAAAAAGGGACTTTTACGCTTGCTTTGTATGGTTCTGATGGTGCTTATGTCAAAACTATCGCACAATCATCATTGAGTTCAGAAAAGGGTGATTATATGCACCTTTTGGATGTTTCCGATCTTCCAAATGGAACATATTTCTATGTTCTCGATACAGGAACATTCCGGGCTGTACGCAAAATGCATGTGATCAAATAGTGGAATATCCTTCGGTGCGAAAAGCATATTCACGTGAATTGCCTATTTTTGCCATATTCAGAATTTGATCAAAACAGCCATGTTGCAAGTAGTCCAATACCAAAAAAATGGTGAGATGTCATTAGTGGAGGTACCAACTCCTCAATGCAAAGTGGGCGGCATTCTTGTCCGAACATCAGCTTCATTGATTAGTGCCGGTACAGAAAGAACATCAGTAATTGGTGGGCAAGCATCATTGCTTGAAAGAGCAAAGAAACAACCCGAACAAGTGAAGCTTGTACTCGAAACGCTCAAGCGTGATGGTATCAAATCTACATATGATCGAGTACAAGCAAAATTAGACTCCTACAAAACACTAGGATATAGTGCCTCGGGGATAGTGATTGAATCACAATGTGAAGAATTTTCGCCCGGTGACAGAGTTGCATGCGCAGGTGCACAGTATGCACATCATGCAGAATTTATCAGCGTTCCCAAAAATCTTGCCGTCAAGCTTCCAGAATCCGTTTCATTCATGGATGCATCATATACTACTCTTGGCGCCATTGCTCTACAAGGAATTCGCCAGGCTGATTTGCGGCTAGGTGAAACCGTTGCAGTCATAGGACTTGGTCTACTTGGTCAATTAACTGTACAAATGCTCAAGGCCTCCGGCTGCAGAGTTATCGGGCTTGACCTAAACGATGAAGTACTTACCCTTGCAAAACAACATGGATGCGATATCACCCTTCAAAGTAATTCCTCTTCAGTTTCAACAATCATGAATTTCACAAGAGGAATTGGTACGGATGCAGTTATCATAACAGCAAGTACGGATTCAGATGCTCCTATTCAGTTGGCATTGTCGATATCAAGAAAGAAAAGCCCGATCGTCATCGTCGGCGCAGTTCCAATGAACATACCACGTTCACCCTTTTATGAAAAGGAACTTGATCTTCGGATTTCCTGCAGCTATGGCCCCGGAAGATATGACCCACTCTATGAAGAACAAGGAATTGATTATCCTGCCGGATATGTTCGTTGGACTGAACAACGCAATATGCAGGCATTCATAGATTTGTTGGAACAGCAGGTTATAACAACCGCACAATTGACAACCCACACATTTGCATTACATGATGCATTACATGCCTATGATATCATTTCGGGAAAGAATCCTGAACCTCATTTAGGTATTGCATTACTTTATTCTCCCGATGCGATTCCCCAATCAACAATATCATTGCAGTCATCCGGAAAGGAATTAAACAACCCCGGTATCGGTTTCATCGGCGCAGGAAGTTTCGCTCAAGCACAATTGCTTCCCCCATTACGAACTCTTGGCATAAGGATGCATGCTGTTACCACCTCAAATCCAGCTAATGCACTTTCCGTTGCAAAGCATTTTGGATTTGCGAATGCGGGAACGCAATCAGAGGAATTGATTGCAGATCCTTTGACTGATATCGTGTTTTGTGCAAGCAGACATGATACTCATGCTCAGTATGTTCTCTCGGCAGTACAAAAAGGCAAGCCTATTTTTGTTGAAAAACCTCTCTGCGTCAATCGTGCTGAGTTGCAAAACATTCAATTTACGGTAGAAACGCATAATGGAAAAGTAATGGTTGGATTCAATCGCAGATTTTCCAAACCATTTAAAGACATTAAGTCATTCTTTTCAGAAAGGACTGCTCCATTATCGATGATGTATCGTATCAATGCAGGTTCCATTCCTCTTTCCAGTTGGATTCAAGATCCCAAACAAGGAGGAAGAATTATAGGAGAGGCATGTCATTTCATTGATTGCATGGTATATCTTACTGATGCAAAACCAGTAGAGGTCTTCGCCAGAGCACTTTCTCATGAAGGTCGACACATGGCTCATCACGATTCGACTCATATAACAATACGCTTCTCCGATGGCAGCATTGGCACCATATTGTATTTAGCCAATGGAGATGCATCTGTTGAAAAAGAATATTGCGAAGTCTTTTCTGAGGGCAAATCAGCTGTCATGAATAATTTCACATCTGTCTTGTTTTCAGCGGGTAAGAAAAACAAACAGAAAACCTATGATGGCAAAAAAGGACATAAAGAAGAGGTACAAGATTTCATTCAAGCAGTGAAATCCGGTAGCCCCCTTCCAATTCCCTTTGAAACCCTCATGCTCGTGACTGAAGCCAGCATTGCTGCAGTTGAATCCATGCAACAAGGAAGTATCATCACTCTTTAATTCAATAATCATGTCGAAATCAATTCCGCCTCTTATTACTTCATCGACGGTTGATAAACAACAGCGCATTTCATTTCTCAAACATATGCTTATGGCAAGAGAATTCGACCTTGCAATGCAGCGATTGAATAGACAAGGCCGTGCTTTTGGAGGCGTTTATTCGCAAACAGGAAATGAAGCCACAAGCGTTGGTTCTGCATCTGCATTGGGTCCTAATGATGTGTTATTTCCAATGCATAGAAATATAGGTGGTCACTTTGTATTCGGGCAAGAACTCGACGTATTGATGAAAGCATTTCTTGCGCGTGAAGGAAGTTTAATGAGGGGTACAGACGGCACCGGTCACTATGCAGATCCACAAAAAAGAATTTATGGCAATATCTCCCATCTGGGTGCAATGATTCCTGTAGCCGCTGGTTTCACTATGGCGTCCAAACTTCGTGGTGAAATGTGTGTAGCCATGACATATATCGGTGATGGTGGTTCACAAACCGGCGAATTTCACGAAGCAATGAATTTTGCATCAGTCCAAAAGTTACCACTGATTTTGATCATCGAGAATAATCAATATGCCTATTCATCCCCCAACTCCATTGAATTTGCATGTGAACGTCTCTCCGACAGAGCACTTGGATATGGATGTCATGGAATAACAATTGATGGAACGGATGTAGAACTTGTTTATGAAACATGCATGGATGCAGTGAACAGAGCAAGAAACGGCGAAGGTCCTACCATCATCGAAACAATCACAATGCGCATGAGAGGTCATGCTGAGCATGATGATTTCAGCTATGTTCCCAAGGAACAGCTTGCACATTGGCAATTGATGGATCCTGTTGACAGATATATCGAACATTGCATTGCAAAAAAAGTATTGAAGAAATCCGAAATAGACAGCATGCGTGAATCAATCATTCAGGATATGCGCAATGCAATTGATGCTGTTATAGATCTTCCATTTCCACCCGCAGAGGAAGCATTTCGTAATGTATTCATGGATTAAGTAACATGTTACCAAAAAAAATAATGCTTCTTGGTTCAGGAGAACTTGGGAAAGAGACTATCATTAGCGCCCAAAGACTCGGAAATTATGTGATAGCAGTTGATTCTTATGCAAATGCACCTGGCATGCAAGTGGCAGATGAATGCGAAGTGATCTCAATGTTGGATGGCGATGCTCTTGATGCGATCATTGAAAAACATAAACCTGATATCATCATACCGGAAATAGAAGCCATAAGAACAGAGCGATTCTATGTCTATGAAGCTCAAGGAATACAAGTTGTTCCAAGTGCAAAGGCTGCTAATTTTACAATGAATCGTAAAGCAATCAGGGATCTTGCCTCAAAAGAATTATCAGTTAAAACTGCACGATATGGATATGCAACATCAATGTTGGAAGCAAAAACCATTGCCGATGAAATGGGCTATCCCTGTATTATCAAGCCACTGATGTCATCCTCCGGAAAAGGACAGTCAACAATTAAGAGTCCTGCAGATATTGAATCCTGTTGGCACTATGCAACTACTGGAGGCCGCGGAGATTCGAATGAAGTGATCATCGAAGAGTTTATTGCATTCGATTATGAAATAACATTACTCACAGTTACGCAGCAAGATGGGCCGGTTCTTTTTTGTCCTCCTATCGGTCATCGACAGGAGCGAGGTGATTATCAAGAAAGTTGGCAACCATGCGCTATGTCTGATGTAGCTTATGCTAAGGCATGCGAGATTGCAGAACAAGTTACCACTGCTCTTACCGGAGCCGGTATTTGGGGTGTTGAATTTTTCATCAAAGGAGATGAAGTATATTTTTCCGAATTGAGTCCACGCCCACATGATACGGGAATGGTCACTCTCGCCGGGACCCAAACATTTTCTGAATTTGAATTGCATTGCAGAGCTGTTTTGGGATTGCCAATCCCCTACATTAAACTAGAAAGACCTGGTGCCAGCGCTGTTATTCTCTATACCGAAGATGATCATAGTAAGCCGTCTTACAATGGAATGCAAACAGCATTAGCGATTCCCCAATCGGATATTCGACTTTTTGGCAAACCCTTTACGCGTAAATTCAGACGCATGGGTGTTGCTCTATCTTGGGGTGATACTGATACTTCAATGGAATCACTCAGAGAAAAGGCAGAAGCTATAGCCAAGTGCATTTCAATTCACACTTAAAGAAACAATCAAGGTACACTATGCCTGTCATGACATATCTCGAAGCGATTGCGGATGCATTAAGAATAGAAATGAGAATGGATGAATCCGTGTTTATGATCGGAGAGGATATTGGAACCTATGGTGGAGCATTCAAGCTCACGAAAGGATTTCTTGATGAATTTGGAAATAAGAGAATCATTGACGCGCCCATTTCAGAAGCAGCAATAATAGGTGCTGCAATTGGTGCTTCACTCAATGGAATGCGTCCAGTAGTGGAAATGCAATTCATGGATTTTATCACTTGTGGTTTCAATCAATTGGTGAATGTTGCAGGAACTACGGCTTATCGTTGGGGCATTGGTGTTCCAATGGTCGTACGTGGACCTGCCGGTGGAGGTGTGGGAGCTAATCCATTTCACTCCAGAAATTCCGAAGCATGGTTTGTACAAGCAACAGGTTTGAAAGTTGTTTGTCCTTCATCACCTGCTGATGCAAAAGGACTAATGACAGCATCAATACGGGACAATAACCCAGTCGTATTTTTTGAGCATAAGGGTCTGTATAGAAAAATCAAAGAAGAAGTTCCAGAAGGTGAATATATAATCCCCCTGGGGAAAGCACGAACAGTTTGCGAAGGAAAAGATGCATCTATCATTTGCTATGGAAGCGCTGTTCACATGGCGGTTGAAGTAGCCGAACGGATGAAAAAGGAAGGGGTTTCAATTGAGGTTATTGACATAAGAACACTAGTGCCATTTGATGAAGAGGCAGTAATTGCTTCTGCAAGAAAAACAAATCGGGTATTGATAACACATGAGGCAACATTGACCGGAGGATTTGCAGGCGAAATCTCTGCTAGGATCACGGAAAAAGCTTTCAACTCTCTCGATGCTCCTGTGAAAAGGGTTGCTGCATTCGATTCTCCAACCCCATTCGCACCAACATTAGAAAAAGCAATGCTTCCCAATGCTGATATCATAGAACAGGAACTTAGAGAATTACTTTTGTATTAAAACCCACAATGCATGGACAACATGATGCCATTTTTGGATAAGATGGCATACTTCTTGCTAAAATAAAGTCATATCATTGATACATCTCAAGATGCGTTATATTCTTTTGGCGACTGTTCACCTTTTATTGTTGTGCACACACACAATGATGGGGCAAGATAAAAGTAAGAATGATTATGGCTCTGTTCCTGATTCCATGATGGTTTTCAAATCTCCGAGACCTCTGATCAATCAACAAGTGGAATCAATGCAGCATGCATCTTTTTGGAGTATAGAATTACTGTTTTCGGGCAATGGATTTGGAGCAGGATGTTCTTATACCAAACAGTTGAATCCATCATTATCAATGAATGCATTGCTGGGGATGACCGGCAATAGAAATAGTGATGAACTCGAGTATATAGATCCATTTACAGGAAGTACATTTATACCGAATAAAGTCAATAGGTTGTTTTCATTTCCTTTATCAATCGGTATGCAGCAACGATTATTCAGAGAATCTTTATCTGATTCATTTAGGCCTTTTATTGGTTGCGGTCTCGGTTATGCTATGATTCTGCAAATACCATATGGTCAGAATCTTGTGCAAACTGAGCAAAGAACACTAGCTCATGGCAGGCCTTCAGGTTATGTGAGCCTGGGTTCGGCATTTGGAAATGAAGGTAGAACATCATTATCTGCTTTGATACGATATTATGTAATTCCTTATGGCGGGACTGGTATCGAAAGTATAAAAGATTTACCCATTACTGATTTTGGCGGACTATTCATTGCGTTGGGAATAGCATTTGGTAATTGACACTTTATTTTGTGAGGTTTGAGATTTATGAATCGGATACCTTTGAACGGGAAACAATTGACATTGGTGGTTATTGGTGCAATAGCATCTTTGACATTGGGATGGGGTGCATGTGGCAATACTCCTGGTAACCCACAAGATCCTAAACCAAAGAGAAATACCAAGATCAAAAAAACTGCTTCGATTGATACAAATCGCAAAGACAGCACACAAGCAAAAAACAATTCCAAAACTCAAGCCGGTGCTACAGGCGGGATAATTACGTACACAAAAACAGTGATTGTAAATGGAAAACATCTAGATTCCATTCGTCGAGCATATAGAAAAGTTGATACGATTCAGAATATTGCATATAGAGCTTTCATCACAGTAAATAGAAAAGATCTCCATTATTTCAGAGTAGGTGACACCGTCATCATTCCAAGCATATTGTCACCAAACCTTACGGATTATTCAATTTTCCCTGCTGAATATCATGCTGTGGATTCTTTACCAAAAATCATCATCGTTTCCAATGCATGGCAGAGTTATGCATGTTATGAATATGGAAAATTGGTACGATTTGCCGCCTGTAATACAGGTGAAGAACGAAAGGCTACATTCCCAGGAAAATATGCTCTGAATTGGAGGCATATACTGCGTAAATCATCTCTTAATTCCAGTTGGATTTTACCCTATACATGGAACTTTCACTTACATGCAGGCAGTGCATTTCACCAGTTCGACATGCCCGGAAGACCGGTATCACACTCTTGTATTCGTCAATTCAGAGATGATGCACGCTGGTTATTCTATTGGGGTGAAGGAGCTAAGCGGGACACAATAAAGAGAAGATATATCCCATTTTCCGGTACTCCTGTCATTATACTTGACATGTTTGATTTTTCCAGAAAAAAGGGTGGACCTTGGTGGGACATTACAGACAATTCCTTCAAGATCGCTCTTCCTCAAGATCCAATGAACACTGAAGAAGCTTGGATACCAATCTCGCAAGTTCCACATAGTGCAAGAGGCGGCTTGCCAAACAAAGAACGATATATAGCCGCTGAAGACACGTTAAGAATACGCGGCATTATTAGAGATGGTGTTAAATTACGGGCATCAATCCAATATTCTCGGAAAAAGAAGCCTGCCGCTGCAGGGACAACTCCTCTTCCGGCAATTCAATCAAAGCCATCTAATTGATGCTCGAACATCTTGGAAATGGCTGATTTGGAAAAACTTTGCTATTTTTGAAGTGTCAACGTTAGGTTTTTCTTTGGCATTTCATGACGATCACTGAATTGAATGATAGACTCAATGAGCTTTTCCCTCCCGAAACTGCCTGGAGTGGAGATGCCATTGGCCTACAAATTGGTCGTTATCCAAGCAATCTTGAAATCAGATCCTTGCTTGTTGCATATGAAATAAATCAAGATGTTATTTCAGAAGCTGCGTTACATGATATTGATTGCATTTGTGTCTTTCATCCGCTGATTTTTTCGCCTCTGAGAACGATCACCAGACAAGACAGAGTCTCTTCCCATGTGCATGATCTCATCCGATACAATATCGGACTCATCGTGGTTCATACGAATTTCGATACTCATCCTCATGGTACAAATGCACTTGCGGCTCAATCTCTAGGACTTGAACGCGCTACATTGAGGCCACTCATTCCTGACAAGAATCTCGAACAATTCGGAATGGGGATTATCGGATCCCTTCCCGAGAGCATGACTTCGATTGAATTCGCTGAACATTGTTCTCAAGTATTCGGTGCTCCTGTTCGATTTGCAAAAGGAAATACAGACCATATTCAAAAGATAGCAATGGTTTGCGGTAGCGGATCTCAATACATGAAGTCTGCGCTTGATGCCAATGTGGATTGCTTTATTACCGCGGATGTGAAATATCATCAATTTCACGAAGCCAAAGGAGCAATTATGTTGCTTGATCCCGGTCATGCAGAAATGGAACAATTTGTTGTGTCAGGCATGATGTCAATCATTAAACATGATGATACACTCAAGAACTTGACAATCATTGGTTCAGAAGTTCATACTTCACCAATACACTATGCATAATTCGAACGTTAATTAGATTCAATCATATATCACCAAGAGCTTATTATGAACTCTCTCGCTACTATGCTTTCAACCATGTCAGAAATTGATTCAATTCTTGACGATCTTAAGGAAGAGCTTGGCGATCTTCCCCAGCAAGTGAAAGAAGCAGAAGAATTTGTCGGCTTAAAAACAAAACAAGCTGAACAATCACAAAAGGACATTCATGATATTGAAGAGTTTAAAAGCCGCTCACATATTCGTTTACAAGAGATAAAAGATAAAGAAGATCAACTTGCACAGCAACAATTCAATGTTAGAAACAACAAAGAATTTGATGCCATTACACATGAGATTGAATCCTTAAGAGATGAGCGCAACAAAATTTATGATGACCAAAGAACAATCGGTGTAAAAGAAGAAAATCTTCGGTCAATCATGGAACAAAGTGCAACAGAATTGGATGAAGCTCAGAAGCATCTTGCTGAAAAGGAACAAGAACTCACATCCATTTCCCACGGACATAATGATGAGATTCTTGAACAAACTAAAAAACGGGCTGCACTTGCAAAGGAAATCCCAACCGCAATTTTTGCTGAATATGAACGCATCAGAACATTTCATAAAGATGCTGCAGTAAAAGTCAAGAAGAATAGCTGTTCCGGATGCTTCAGTGCCGTTCCTCCTCAAAAAATCGTTGAAATGAGAAATAAATCCGACTTGATGTTTCTTTGCGAACATTGCGGAAGGATTCTCGTCGGAGAATAACCACTATTGACGGGGCTGTCGGAGAAGCGCGCCGTGTTTCACGGTGAGGAAAGTCCGAACTCCAAAGAGCAGCGTGCTTTGTAACACAAAGGCGATAATGCATTTCGCAAGAAATGAGAAGTCGACGGAAAGTGCAACAGAAAACATACCGCCGATATATTCGGTAAGGTTGAAATGGCGAGGTAAGAGCTCACCGCATTCATGGTGACATGAATGGCATGGCAAACCCCACGCGGAGCAAGGCAAATAAGAAAAAGGTGTCTTCGGACAATCGAATTGCTCGTTCGATATCAACTTTTTCGGGTATGCCGCATGGAAATCAATGGCAACATTGATTCAAGATAAATGCTTCTCCTCCCAAGGGAGACAGAATTCGGCTTATAGACAGCTTCGTTTCTTCTTTCTATCCTATGTTGTGTTTATTGAATCATACCAGACCCGAATGGGTTGATATAGCTGCTGCAGATATCAACTCTCTTCTCATTGATCATGCTCATTGTGAAAAAAAAGCTGCTGCAAATGCATTGTCTATGATTCAGCGATATCCTCAGCACGAAGACATCGTCCGTGAAATGATAACTATAATGAAAGAGGAGTGGAATCACTTTGAACAAGTATATAATCGCATTCGCAATCAAGGTGTGCATTTAAACAAAGATCGCGGCGATGAATATGCCAAACGCCTCTCTGATCATATCCGAAAAGATGAACCCCAAAGAATGCTCGACCTTTTATTGGTTGATGCTTTGATTGAAGCTCGTTCATGCGAACGCTTCTCACTTTTGTCAAAATCATCTTCAATTCCTCCTGAACTGCGTTCATTTTATCAGGAATTGTTTGCAAGCGAGGCAGGACATTACAAAACATTCACAGAGCTTGCGAGAGCGTACTTCCCTTCAGACATTGTGAAGCATAGGCTCCATGAATTGGCAACTATAGAAGCCTCAATCATTGATACTTTAGGCTATCTGCCCACAATACATGGGTGATGTAATGGATACTCCTTCCATAATATTTATGGGTTCACCCGATTTTGCAGTTCCGGCATTGCGAGCATTGCACGAAACCTTTGGGTTGACTGCCATTGTAAGCGTACCTGATAAACCCTCCGGCAGAGGACAAATTCTTCAAAGTTCAGCTGTCAGTAAAGAAGCAATATCTCTCGGCATTCCTTTGTTAACACCTGAACGATTAAATGTCCCAGAATTCATCGAACAACTTTCCGACCTGCGCCCGGATATCATCGTCGTCATCGCATTTCGCATACTTCCAAAAGAAGTGTATTCACTAGCAAAGCTTGGAGCATTCAATGTTCATGGAAGCTTGCTCCCAAAATATAGAGGAGCGGCTCCAATTCAATGGGCAATCATAAATGGCGAAACAGAAACAGGTCTAACTGCTTTTCTTTTGAATGAAACTGTTGATACTGGTAATATCATTGGACAGACTCGCATTCACATTCCGGATGACATGACATCCGGAGAACTCTTTACAACTCTCATGAATCCTGCTGCCGAACTTGCTGTGAGCACATGTAAAGATTTATTATCTGGCAATGCAATTGCACTGCCTCAACATCATGAACTTGCAACACCGGCACCAAAACTGTTTAGACAAACATGTAAGATCGATTGGAATAAACCTTCGAAATCAATAGTTAATCTGATTCGGGGATCAAATCCCAAACCTGGTGCATGGACCGTGTTCAATGGTAAACCTCTCAAAATTTTAAAAGCTTGTAGTGGCGATCCCTCATTGTTGATTGAACCTTCTTCATTTATGATTAACGAACAGGGCTTTTTCATCGGCACTTCAGATGGGAATTTGTCGCTCTTGTACATTCAGGAAGAAGGAAAAGCCGCAATGAATGTCACAGATTTTCTCCGTGGATATCGCGGATTCAAAGAAGGAGTCTGCTCATGATGGATCCACTAGAATTTTGGACAATATGTAATGCGAATGGCATACTCCTCTCTCGAGAGCAAATGGAAATTTTTGAAAGGTTTCATGATGAATTGCTGTATTGGAATGAAAAGGTAAATCTAATTTCTAGAAAAGACATGGACAATATTTGGATTCGCCATTTCATGCATTCACTCAGCATTGTCAAAGCCAACTTAATCGACCCTAAAAGTCACTGCATGGATGTTGGATGTGGCGGTGGCTTTCCCGGAATACCTGTCGGGATTGCAAGGCCTGATGTCCATATTACCCTCGTGGACTCAATTGCCAAGAAAATGAAACTGACTTCAATGTTTGCAGACCATACCGGGCAAAGAAATTTTAAGGCAGTCGTCACTCGCATGGAAGACTTGGCCACTCAAAAAGAACTACGAGGATCTTTTGATCATATTCTTGCCAGAGCAGTAGCACCTATTTCCTCACTAATACAATGGACAAAGCCACTTTTGAAAAGCAATGGTTCCTATATGTTGCTCAAAGGGGGAGATCTAACTGATGAAATCAATGTAGCCAAACAATCTTTTCCCGGACTCATTATTAATGAAATTCCTATCAAATGGTTAGGCGTACAGTGGTTCGAAACTGAAGAAAAGAAACTATTGATTTGTTCCTTTGACAGTCATTCATAATTCCCTGCCCTGTTAGCCCTTCCGCTCAAGAAAATAGGAGTTTACCTTCTTTTTGTTCTATACCGAGAAAACATTGAGCATACTATTGCTTCTTACATGAGCAAGTAAAACAAGTACTAAAAAATTACATATCTTTATTATTTTCAAGGGCTTATGTGATTTATAGGCAAATTCTACAATCGTATCTATAAAATAAGGGGTATTTTAGGTCATGAATCCGTATCCTTGTTGGTTTTCAAGGAAATACAATCGCAAGGCAAACAAAATGAAGGATTTATGAATTTTTTTCAATTTGGGCAAATATCAGGCATCAGGTATATTACAGCTCACATCGAGCAGCATACGATGTGATAGTTTTACACACTATCTAGGGAGTTACCGATGATAGGAATCATCAAGCATTTCTATGGCATTTGCATTATGTCTATTGGCATAATGTTATTTCACGCGCCACCCTTTTACGCACAAAGCCCCGAAAACCAAGCCGGTAAACAGCAGCAAATACAAGGCATCGACAAAGAAGCCCAAACTACTGCAGGCAAGGTTATTTCTGAAAAGCTCGAAAGAGCTAGGCAGAAGTATCTCAAGGCATTAACTGCAATCGAGAATGACGATACATTATCCATTCCAAGACTCTTCGAAGATGCGGTTCAGGCTCTGAACTCCCTGGCAAGCTATCCTGGTATTGAATCTAATGAAGATTTTGCCGACTTGGCTCAATCAATCATAGACGACTATGAGAGTTATGTTCAAATCATTGACAGTTTGCCTGAGAGCTCTTCAGCATTTATGCTAAGGAACAAAATCTATCAGGAAGTTGAGGAGATAGATCCAGGTTCACCTGCAATGTCAACATTGCAATTTGCTAGTTCGAGGGTATCAGGTGCTCCAGGCGTGCCTGGAATGACAATTCCCTTGGACATAAATGAATATGTTCAAAAAAACATTACGTTTTTGTCCCAAGACAAGGGAAAGAAATTCTTCAAACGATGGATTGAAAAAAGCACCAAATGGTTTCCACTTTTGAAGAGAATCGCCAAAGAAGAGGACATGCCAGAAGAGATCATTTACCTTGCAATGATTGAAAGCGCATTAAATCCAAATGCCGTTTCATGGGCAAAGGCAGTCGGAATGTGGCAGTTTATGCAGGCAGCAGCAAGCGATTATGGTCTCAAGATGAATTCATGGGTTGATGAAAGAAGAGATCCTGAAAAGTCAACACGTGCTGCGATGAGATATTTGAAATGGCTTTACAATGAATTTGGTGATTGGCATCTGGCTCTTGCTGCATACAATAGCGGACCAAATGGCCCTGTTCGCCGCGGTGTTTCCCGCATTCAAAAAGATGCACCGACTTTTTGGGATATTCGTGAGTTTCTTCCGAAGGAAACCAAGAATTATGTGCCCTTGTACATAGCGACAGCAGTTATATGCATGAATCAGGAACAATATGGTTTCTCAAAAGATGAATTATCATTTGAGCCTGAATATGTTTACGAAACGCACCCGATTGAAGGCTCGATTAGTCTCAAAGTACTTGCTCAATGTTTGAATGAAAACGTTGAACAGATAAAAGAGTTGAACCCGGAATTAGTAGGAATAACGACACCTCCTAACAGTGATGCTCCTTATGAGTTGAAAATACCTATTGGCAAAAAAGAGTTTTTCGTACAAAATCTTGCAAAACTCACTCCTGAAGAGTTAAACCCATGGGTTCTCCATACTGTGGAAAAGGGTGAAACAATCGCAGAAATAGCTGCTCAATATGCAGTGAATACACAAGATATTACCGGAAACAATGCCCTTTCATCCGGCAGCAAACTCAAGAAAGGAATGTCCTTACGCATCCCAAGAGAGGCACTGGGTACAGCAACCGTGGCGGAAAGCACTACAAGCAGTGATTCAATAACAGGCATTCCCTCAACTGGTGAACAAATCTCAAAGAGCCCTGCTTCAACTGCTTCCATTGATGCAAAGAAAAGTATCCAGCCAGTGATACCTGCTCAATCAACAGCTTCCAATCCGCAAAAAAATACCACTCAGAATGAATTGATTGCAAAAGCAACACCATCAATTCCTTCTAATCCTGTAAAAGTGACTAGTCCTGTGGCTGCGGAAGAACAGATTACATCCGATGAGATTGTTGAATCAAATCCATCCACATCTTCACAGCAAAATCAATCTCAAATATCAAAAAAAGAAATAAGTGAGTCAAATCCTACTACTTCAAAAAAGAGTGGTCGTGAACATGTGAAACATATCGTACGTTCAGGAGAAACATTATACACGCTTGCACAGAAATACGGCGTGAGAATGACCGACCTCAGAAATTGGAATGGAATCTCATTTGATACCGATCAATTAGCAGAAGGCCAAGAACTGATTGTTTCCTCAACGGCGAGCCCAAAACTTGTATACATACAAGAACAAAAACATAAGAGCCCCGCTCAATCAGTAAAAAGAGGAAATAAGCATACCGTTAGAAAAGGCGAAACTCTAGCTCAAATCGCAGATGATTATGGCGTTGATATTGAATCTCTTCGGAAGGCAAATAATTTAAAGAAATCCGGTATAGTCAATGCCGGTATCAGCTTGCGCATTCCTAAGCAAACTTACTCCGATGAGCGTTCATCAAGAGCTGTCTCAAAGAAAAGAACATCCGCTTCTACCTTGAAAGTACATTCACTCAAAAAGGGCGAGTCACTTTCCAAAATTGCAGCAATGTATAATGTGAGCGAAAAAGATCTACGTTCATGGAATCCAGGCATCAAAGCGAGTAAAGTAGTCCGCGGACAAAAAATCAAGGTATATTCAAAAGTTTCAGGCAAAGGAAGTTCATCAGATTCCAAAAGCCGTTCTTCCTCGCGTATTCCAAAAAAATACAAAGTACGTAAGGGAGATTCCATGAAAAGCATCGCGAACAAATTTGGAATCTCACTTTCACAATTGAAGAAGAAAAATAAGAAAGTCAAAAGTGGACTGAAAGCAGGGCAATCCCTCCGCATTCAGTAAACCTTTTCGATTTTATGCGTTCTAACGGCAAAGCAGTATATTGTTTTGCCGTTTTTTTTTCTGGTTTATGATAATCATGTATTTACTTGCATTCATACTGTGTATTGGCAGCATTCATGCGCAGCAAGCTCTGAGGAATATCCCAAATGAGGCATTTGGTTTAGGGGAAAGATTGGAGTATAAAGTAGGCTATCAATTTGTGAAAGCCGGTGATGCATACTTTCATGTGCAACCCAAGTCTTTCATGTTTAAAGGTAGGCCATGTTATGATATACGATTTGAAGTACGTTCACTCAAATCATTGGATTGGCTCTATAAAGTACAGGATATCTATCGCACTCTCGTTGACATTGATGGCATATATCCTTACTATTTCGAACAGAGGATTCGTGAAGGAGGATATAGAAAAGATGCAAAAGCTCAGTTTGATCATCATTCCAAAAAAGCATTTGTAGATGATAAATCATATCCATTCCCTACTTTCTCTCATGATATAGTCTCAGCTTTCTACTATGTGCGGACAATGGATTTATCAACAAGAAAAAAAGGCGAAATGATACAATTAAAGAACTTTGTTGATGATAGTACCTATACACTTGGTGTTCGTATTCATGGGAAACAAACAATTACCGTTCAAGGCGGGACTTTCAATTGTGTCGTTGTCGAGCCAATGGTAACCAAAGGTGGTCTCTTTAAAAGCGAAGGAAAGATTCTATTATGGTTAACAGATGATGAGCGAAAAGTCCCTGTGAAAGTCAGTACAAAAGTATTGATCGGGGCAATCGAAGCTGAATTGACTAATTTTTCAGGGACAAGGGGTCCTATCAAAGCAAAAATCAAGTAAAATGAAGACTTACAGCGGATGAATTGTTGAAATTCCAGTAAATTTGCAAAAAGTTGAACTCAATATTTCGGCAATAACAACCTATGTCCATACAACAAAACAATCATGTTGTTGAACCTGCAACGATTGAAGATATACGTCATCTCTATGATGAATTGATTACTGAGCTCAAACCTGAGGTCAAAAGAATCCTTGAGCAATGGGAAAGCACCACGCAGAATTACCGAAATGATGAATTCACCTATACCGTTCGTGATAAAGAGATCAAAGTTGAGAATTTCATCGAGTCTCTTAGTCATACAAAGATTCCCAAAATAGCAACACCTCAATTCAAAGACTGGGGAGAGATAGTTCGTTGGAGCATGAGAGAGAATTTTCCTGGTGAATTCCCTTATACTGCAGGTGTATACCCATTCAAGAGAACAGGAGAAGATCCTACTAGAATGTTTGCAGGCGAAGGCGGACCTGAAAGGACCAATAAAAGATTTCATTACTTAAGTCAAGGGATGCCTGCTGCTCGCCTGTCTACAGCTTTTGATAGCGTTACGCTATATGGAGAAGACCCTGATTTCAGGCCTGATATCTATGGAAAGATTGGAAATAGTGGCGTTTCAATCGCTACATTGAATGATGCTAAGAAACTCTACTCAGGTTTTGATCTCTGCGATCCAAAAACTTCAGTATCAATGACCATCAATGGTCCGGCTCCGATGCTACTAGCATTTTTCATGAATGCTGCAATTGATCAAGAATGTGAGAAATACATTATTGAGCATGACCTTGTGGATGAAGTGAAAACCAAGATTGAACATATCTATGCTCAATCTAAGCATGCAAAACCCTCATATTGTTCTGATCCAGCAACACAAGCAAAGGAACTACCAGATGGTAATACGGGGCTTGGTCTTTTGCTTCTGGGTATAACCGGCGACAAAGTTTTGACAGCAGAGGCATATGAAGCATGTAAAGTACGTGCACTGAAAACAGTTCGTGGAACAGTGCAAGCAGACATTCTCAAAGAAGACCAAGCACAAAATACATGCATTTTTTCAACTGAATTTGCCCTCAAAATGATGGGTGACATTCAGAAATATTTCATCGATAAACAAGTGCGTAATTTCTACTCCGTATCCATTAGTGGATACCATATTGCTGAAGCTGGAGCCAATCCAATTACGCAATTAGCATTTACATTGGCAAATGGATTTACATTCGTCGAATACTATCTTTCTCGCGGCATGCATATTGATGATTTTGCGCCGAATCTTTCATTCTTTTTCTCAAATGGGATAGATCCCGAATATGCAGTCATCGGAAGAGTTGCGCGAAGGATATGGGCAAAAGCAATGAAAAATATTTATGGTGGTAATGAGCGTTCTCAAATGCTTAAGTACCATATTCAAACATCCGGAAGATCATTGCATGCTCAAGAAATTGATTTCAATGATATTCGAACCACATTGCAGGCACTCTATGCTATTTATGATAATTGCAATTCATTACATACCAATGCATATGATGAAGCCATTACTACTCCAACCGAAGAATCTGTAAGAAGAGCAGTTGCGATTCAACTTATCATCAATCGTGAATTGGGTCTGGCTAAAAATGAAAATCCCTTGCAAGGGTCTTTCATCATCGAAGAATTAACCGATCTAGTTGAAGAAGCAGTATATGCAGAATTCAATAGAATTTCAGAAAGAGGCGGCGTGCTTGGATCAATGGAAACAATGTATCAACGAAATAAAATACAAGAAGAATCACTGTATTATGAAACATTGAAACATACCGGAGAATATCCAATCATAGGTGTGAATACATTTTTGTCAAAGAATGGTTCTCCAACAATCATTCCTCAAGAAGTTATTCGATCAACAACACAAGAGAAAGAACAACAAATTTCAAATGTGCATGACTTCCACGAACATCATGCACATTCAGCAGAAACAGCTTTAAGAAATTTAAAACAAACCGCCATTGCAGATGGTAATATATTTGAAGCTCTGATGGAAGCGGCAAAAGTGTGCTCGCTTGGGCAGATGTCAAATGCATTATATCAAGTAGGCGGTCAATATAGAAGAAATATGTAATTCATTTTATAGAGGTTTAACTCATGAAATCACTTTTCTCTTCAGTCTACATCATATTTGCGATGGGACTATCATTCGGACTCACTTCTTGTTCCGATAATTCTTCAACAACTCCAACCCCATCGGCCGACATAATGCCAGTCACAACCGGCAGCCATTTTGTCTATAATGTTATCAGACTAGATTCTTTGACGGGACAACGCGACCTGAATACAGTTGTAGTGGATTCGATGATTGTTAGTGGATCATCACTCAAAGATGGAAAAACTGCTTATGCATTTGATGTATTCAGATCGAATGTAAAAATCAGAACAGACTTCTATGCAAAAGAAGGTCAAACTGCATGGGGTTACTGGCAGTTTATTCCACCCGGTATCGTATTGACCGATTTGATCAATACCATTATTCCTCAAACAAGAAGATGGTCTAAGTTTGCGGATTTAAATGCTACTGCTGAATGGACAATTGCCGATACCAATATCACCGGAGTTTCCGTTCCATTCAATGGTCAGAATATACCTTTATCTTCAAATATCTCCATGAAGGGTAAGAAGCTTGAAACATCAAGCGTAACCATCAATGGTAATTCTTACCCAAACACTACCAAATTTGAGCTAACATTGACATTAAAGCCATCGATTACCATATTCGGAAATGCATTCGCTGTTGACCCAATTATTGTAAAGCAATATGTTTGGATTGCCCAAAATGTTGGTATTGTAAAAGAAGAATTCCCTGCTTTGGATTTGAAAGTTTCCATTCCTGGCCTTGAGCCGATACAATTCAAAGGTGATGGATTTGTAAAAGAATTGCTTCGCTATTCAGTGAAATAATTCAATAGAATTGAATGCTACAAAGCCCCAAGTATAGTTCATTGGGGCTTTTTTTATTCAATAATATGCCCAAATAAATCAAACTCAGCCGCATCATCAATCTCAACCCAAATCATGTCCCCTGGATGAAGAGGCGATTCTGAACGAACATAGAGTTCATTGTCAACCTCAGGGGCATCCTGTTGTGTTCTACATTGATATTCCCCATTGATTTCTTGTTCGACCATAGCTCTTACTCTTTTCCCAATCAATTGTTGATTGGCTTCATGAGAAATCTGCTTTTGAATATCCATCAAGATCGTTCTACGTTCATCCTTCACTTCCTGAGGTATTGGATCTCCAAGAATATATGCATAGGTATCATCCTCTTGCGAATAAGTAAAAACACCCATGCGATTCAATGCTCCTGTGCTCACGAAATCACATAATTCTTGAAAATCATCTTCTGTTTCCCCTGGATAACCAACAATGAAAGTGGTTCGCAATGTGATTCCCGGAACGGTTTCCTTGATATGATGAATCAACTCCTCTGTTGCTCTTCTCGTAATGCCGCGCCGCATTGATTTTAACATATTGGTTGAAATATGTTGCATTGGCATATCAATATAGGAGCAAATATTTTCCCTTTCAGCAATGACGGGGAGGATCTCTTTTGGGAACTTTGCCGGATATGCATACATGAGTCTAATCCATTCAGCTCCTGAAGCATCACTGAGAGCGCGCAATAATGAATCAAGACTTCGCTTTCCATAAATATCCAATCCATAGCATGTTGAATCTTGAGCTACAAGCACTAATTCCTTCACACCCTGACGTGTCAATGATTGAGCTTCACGAACTAGATCTTCAATTGGTTTTGAACGATGTTTACCCCGCATTAAAGGGATAGCGCAAAATGAACAAGGATTATCGCATCCTTCACTTATTTTCATGTATGCATAATGTCTTGGAGTGGATATAACACGTTCTCCGAGCAAGGCATATTTCAAATCAGGAGAAACAACTTTCAAAATATTGGCATAAGCTTCTGTGCCGAAGAAATGATCCACCTCAGGAATTTCTAGTTTCAAATCATTCCCATAGCGCTCAGACAAACAACCTGCTACAATCAATGTTTCTATTTTTCCTTGTTTCTTGAGTTCCGCTGCTTCCAATATTGCTGAAACACTTTCCTCTTTCGCAAGATCTATGAACCCACACGTATTGATAATCACGGTTGATGCCTGTTCGGGATCGTCCACGAGAGTCAATTTCGCAGATTGCAAGTGGCCAGACAAAACCTCTGAGTCGACTGTATTTTTACTACATCCAAGGGTAATGACCGATACGGTGTCTTTTATGAGTTCTTTATGTGCCATATTGGAAATTTTAAGTTTTTGATTACAATCATGCAAAATAGCAAATTGAAAGGTGCATTTAGGCATGAGTTCATTCTAAATTATTTGTAAGTTCCGGCTCAGACAGTTCGTATTTTTGTAATACAATCATTAGCTTGCGATTATGGACTCATTATTGAACACGGCTATCGAAGCAGCACGAAAAGCCGGAGCTCTCCTCAAAGAGGGATTCAGGTCACAATTTTCCGTCTCTTCAAAATCTCGATATCATGACTTGGTCACTGAATATGATTTACGTTCAGAAACCATCATCATGGAACATATTCGTACGCATTTTCCAACACATGCCATCCTGTCAGAAGAATCCGGGAATCACACAGCCTCGAGTGATATTACATGGGTAATTGACCCTTTGGATGGCACGGTTAACTTTGCACATGGAATACCCTTGTTTTGTATTAGCATTGCAGCAATCCAAAACAATACTATACTCTTTGGAGTTATTTATGCTCCGATGACCGATGAATTATTTATAGCCGAAAAAGGAAAAGGAGCATATTACAATGGAGAGAAGATACATGTCACAGATGTTTCGACATTAACGAAGTCTTTCCTCGTTACCGGATTTCCCTATTCAGTCAGCGATAATCCCGGACATTGCATTGAACATTTTTCACATCTTGTTTCAATGGGAATACCGGTTCGAAGATTGGGTTCGGCTGCTTTAGACTTGGCATATGTGGCAAGTGGTCGTTTTGATGGTTTCTGGGAAATATTATTACAACCCTGGGATATGGCTGCCGGATCATTGCTCGTTTCTGAAGCCGGTGGAATAGTCATTGATTATCATGGCAAGCAACTAAATATGGATACATCCTCATCCATCATCGCCGGAAATTCAGTATTAGCACATGAAATATTGATTGAATTACAGAAAATAAATCATGTCTATCAGAGCGGAGACTTTCATGAATAAGCCGATGCACTATTCATACATGCACGGTGCTGGTAATATATTTTGCGTCATAGACAATCGTGAACAGAAATTGTCGGTTGATGAACTATCTGCATTTATCGTATCAGGTCTTCCAATTGACTGTAACGTAGACGGCCTCATAGCATTACGCGATAGTGATACTTATGACATGGAAGTTGATTTTCTTAATCCCGATGGTTCTCACGGAGCAATGTGTGGAAATGGTGCACGCTGTGCTGTAAAATTCTATGTTCAACATTTTTTGAATCCAATACCACATTACGGAGATGTCTCTTTTTCCATGGCGGGAACTGAATACGAAGCCGAGTTTGTGGATTTTGGCAATCATGTAACCATATATTTTCCTGAAACACAAAGTATCACTCCCATCACTCTTCCCAATGCATTGGAGGCATTCTACATTGAAAATGGTGCTGATCATGTAGTGATTGATGCAATGCAATATGTTTCAAATGAACGTGAGTTTGAAGAATTTGATCTTCATTCATTTGCTGAACCAATAAGGCATGCAGAACAATTTCCTAGAGGTGCAAATGTCAATCTGGTTTTCCCAAAAGAAGGAAACAGACTTCGCATACGAACATTTGAGAGAGGAGTCGAAAGAGAAACAGCAGCATGCGGCACGGGTGCTTTAGCTGTTGGTTTTGCCTATGCTTCAAAGTCCGGACAAAACGGATTATCCGGTGGGCCATATATGTATCCAATCGAGATAGAAGTTTGCTCCGGTGAGATTCTGCATATACATTCCAAGAAACGAATAGATAGCATCAGTTTATCAGGTCCTGCCGAGTTCTTGACTGAACAAGAAGCTTATAAATTATTCCTCATGAATCAGAAGAGAATGCAATGATTTTCATGGGCATAGATCCAGGCAGCGTCATTTGTGGTTATGGCGTTATAGAAAAAACAGGAAATTCTTCATTCCGAGTGTTGGAATTCGGCGTGGTTGAAGCCAAAAAACGATTTGATTCCATGCCACAGCGATTGAGTATGATCTATGAAGAATTGATAGCAGTCATAGAACGCACATTACCTGATGAAATATCATTGGAAGCAACATTTTATGCTAAGAATGCACAGTCTCTCATCAAACTTTCTCATGCTCGTGGCGTTGCAATGCTTGCCGGGAATCAAAGAAGTATTCCTGTCATCGAGTATTCAGCAAAAGAAGTGAAGCGTGCAGTGACAGGTAATGGCAATGCAAGTAAAGAGCAAGTAGGATTTATGGTAAAATCCTTATTGAACATCGAAGAAGAATCAACCTTCTTTGATGCAACTGATGCCTTGGCTGTTGCCCTCTGCCATGGCATGAAAAGAAGCACGCCGAAAAAAAGCGCAAAATCTTGGATGCAATTCATTCATGAAAACCCTGATCGAATCAAACGATGAAAGATCATCTCTCATTCATAGAATATCTTGCCGGTAGATTGCAACAACCACTTCCAGGTTGGGAATATCAACAAAGGATGAGCCCATATGTTAAAGGACAACAAACTCTTGAACCACGCCTAATTCCTCCTGACGCAAAACAAACAAGTGTGGCAGCTTTGCTGTTTCCTGGTGAAAATGGGTCTGAATTGCTATTTACAATGAGGAGCACCAAAGTTTCTCATCATAAAGGACAGATCTGTTTTCCGGGTGGGAGATCCGAAGAAAGTGAAAGTATAAGGCAAACCGCATTGAGAGAAACACATGAAGAACTAGGCATTCCGCGTGAATACATTTCCGTCATTGGAAATCTATCTTCATTGTTTGTTCCTCCCTCTCATTCGATGATGCATGTTATTGTCGGGCATCTTCCAACTAAACCGATTGTTAATCCAAATCCAATGGAAGTGGAAGAAGTGTTTTCCATCGCATTACATGATTTAGCTTTCAAACATGAAATACAGCATATAACAAAAATGCGATCACCTGATTTGGAAGTATTGGCTCCTTGTTGGCAAATACATCCAAAGAACCACCTTTGGGGTGCAACTGCAATGTGTGTAAGCGAATTGATTGGTTTATATCAAGATTTCCTGAAAATCAATGACTCAAATGATTGATCATATTGAATCAGCCCTAAAGAAACTACGACTTCATTTTACCAAGGATGATGTACTCACTTCCCTTCCTCACAGATTGCTATATGCTCATGATGCAAGCGCATATAGGATCATACCAGTGGGCATAGTTTTCCCCAAAACAACAGATGATATCATCTTTTTGATGCAATGGGCTAAAGAATTTACTATCGGATTAACATTCAGATCAGCAGGTACTTCACTTTCTGGTCAAGCAGTAGGACATGGACTCATAGTTGATTGCTCCAAGTATTGGAAGCATGCATCTTTTGAAGAACTTTCTCATATCGTTACTGTTGAACCGGGCATTATTGGTGGGCATGTCAATCGTATGCTTGCACGATATCATCGTAAAATCGGACCCGATCCTGCATCCATAAATGCCTGCATGATGGGAGGAATCCTTGCAAATAATGCAAGTGGAATGTGTTGTGGCATTGAATACAATTCTTATCATACGATTGAATCGCTCGAATGTATTTTTCCTGATGGAACAGTCTTTGATAGTTCATTGGAAAATGCAGATGAATTATTGATGAGCCAATCCCCTGAACTTTATAAAGGACTACAGGAAATACGTGATGCAATAATATCCAGTCCTGAACTCATACAAACCATTCGTCATAAATACCGTTTGAAAAATACGGTAGGTTATTGTTTGAATGCTTTTCTTGATGAATCCAATCCGGCAAATATTATCAAGCGATTATTGATAGGTTCTGAAGGTACACTAGGGTTCATAACAAAAGCTCGGCTTCGCACTATTCCGACATTACCTCATGCAGCAACAGCAATCTTGTTTTTCAAATCAATAGATGATGCATGCCAAGCAATTCCAATATTGACGCAAACAAATCCTGCAGCGCTTGAATTGATGGATCGTTCTGCATTGCGTTCCATCGAGCATCAGGATGGTGCACCGGAAATCACTACTTCTCTAGGGGATGATGCCACAGGAATTCTAATTGAGTATCAGTCACATTCAACTGATGAGTTATCGCAATCCCTTCATGCATTCAACAAAATACTCAAATTAATTTCATTGATTGATATACCTGAATTTACGACTGATACACAAAAGAGACAGCAGTATTGGAACATTAGAAAAGGCATGTTTCCATCCGTTGGGGCATCTAGAGCAAAAGGTACAGGTATTATCAATGAAGACATCGCTGTTCCGGTTCATTCATTGAGCAATGCCGTAAAAGATCTCAGACACCTTTTTGCTACATATCACTTTGATGAAGCCATCATATTCGGTCATGCAAAAGAGGGCAATCTTCATTTTGTAATTGCACATTCTTTCGATACTCCGGAAGAAATTCAGCATTTCGGAGATTTCATGAATGATTTGGCAACAATCATCATTGACAAGTATAATGGATCTATGAAAGCTGAGCATGGTACTGGAAGAAATATTGCTCCATTTGTTGCTCATGAATGGGGAGAAGAAGCTTATCAATTGATGAAACATGTGAAGAGTTTATTTGATCCATCATCGATATTAAACCCCGGAATTATCATCAATGACGATCCCAATGCACATATATCACATGTAAAACCATTTCCCATTGTTGATTCCATCATCGATTCATGTATCGAATGTGGATATTGCGAACATGTTTGTCCAACTCATCAAGCAACCCTTTCACCAAGACAACGGATCATTCTTGATCGCGAACTTGCAATGATGACTGATGTAGTTGCAAAAAATGAACTTGAATCATTTGCGGCTTATGACCAAATACATTCATGCGCCACTGATGGATTATGTTCCCTTGCATGCCCTGTGAATATCAATACCGGCGAATACATGATCGCAAAAAGATCAGTAGAGAATATTAAGCAAGGTCGGTCATTCCAAACAGAAGCAGCAGCAATCAAACAAAGAGATAAATCAATTACGGTTCGACTCCATGCAGGATCACTTGTTTCCAAAGTCATTGGTGATGAGTTACTAACATCAATAAGCTCAATAGTCTCTCGGCAATTTGGAACACCTCAGTGGATACCCTCAATGCCTAGTCCATGGAAACAGGTAAGATATATACAATCTGTACCTGAAATCATGTACATCCCATCTTGCAGTACGCGCTTGTTTGCAAAGCCAATTGGAGAAGAAATAGCGATTCCAGATTTAATCATTGCATTGGCGCAAAAGGCTGGAATAAAAATTACTATACCTGATAATGTGGAATCTCGATGTTGTGGATTGGCATATGCTTCAAAAGGCGATAAGAATGCAGAAGAGATCGCTTTCAAAGATTGGCAATACGGTTTACCCACAGATATTCCCGTATTGACCGACTCATATTCGTGTCATGCGCATATTCAGGACAAGATGCACACAATCAACATATTGGATTTCGCAGAACGATTGCTTGATATGCTCCCCATACAGCCATTGGACGGGGTTGCAATCATTCATCCACCTTGTTCACTACAATTGAACAAAAGCATTCATACATTAACAACAATTGCAAAACGCTGTGCTAGAGAAGTTTTCATTCCTGAATCGATAGGGTGCTGTGGATTTGCGGGGGATCACGGATTTCATCATCCGGAACTGGTTCATCATGCATGCAAAGAGATGAAAGAGGAAATTGCTTTGCAGCAACAAGTGATAGGTTATTATTCCATAAACCCTACCTGTGAATTAGGCATGAGTATTGGGACAGGTAAAGGCTATAAGTCAATTTTGTATCTGTTGCATAAAGCAATCTCATCATGAGTCCTGATTGACTTCATATCTCCTTGAAAAAATCAACAAAAAACAAATACCCGATACAAAAAACACAATCAATGCCAATAATGCAGATCGATAGGAACCACTTATTTGTAAGCTGATACCAAACAAAAGTGGCCCAAGCCAACTGCTGCCTCTGTCTGTTAACTCATATATCCCAAAATACCTTGATTCACTTCCGGATGGGATGATTTTAGAAAAGATTGATCGTGCCAATGACTGACTACCACCCAGAACAAGGGCTATGATACCGCTTAGAACATAGAAATGTATGGATGATCCGGGTGGTAAAAATCCATATGCATAGATGATGATACTCATCCATAGAAATAAACTCACCATAAGCATTCCCAATGCAGATGAAGACTGTGCCAATCGCCCAAACATCAAAGCACCAAATACAGCGATGATTTGCACGAGAAGAATGGCGATCTGCAATGTTTCCAATGGTAATTGTAATTCTTCACTACCGAACTGAGCAGCCATTGAAATCACAGTTTGAATTCCATCATTGAATAAAAGAAATGCTATCAGAAAAAGTAAAATCTTTGGTTGATGTATAATCTGTTTCAATGTTGAAAGTGATGCAAACAATCCCTCCCCTTTTTGTTTTTTTTCACGTTTTGGGATATTGAGGAAAGGCACGAAAGTAAATATTGCCCACCACAATCCTGCCGAAGCCAATGCTATTCTGACTGCATGTCCGCTGTCCATACCAAGAGATTCTTTGGAAATGTACAAAGCAAGATTCAACAGGAGCAATAATCCACCACCGGCATATCCAATAGCAAAACCACGTGAAGATACCCTGTCTCGATCATCATGGTCAGCAACATCATTCAACATCGCATTATATGCGACAATTGAAGATCCATAAGCACCATTGGCGATAATAAACAAAACAGCACCTTGCATAGCAAGTCCAGCCTCAATCCAATACATACCAATCGTTGCCAATGCTCCAATAGCAGTACAAAAAAGGATGACAAATCGCTTGCCGAGTGGTCCATCGGAGGCATATCCGATCAATGGAAGAAGTAAAAACTGCATGAATACCGAGGTGGAGACAGCATATGGAAAGAGAGATTGAGGTGCTATCGGTATGCCAAAAGCATATAAAAGTCCGCTTTGACCTGCTTCCGCAAGAGCAATAGAAGTCAAATATGGACCCAAGAACACAGTTATTACAGTCGTTGTGAAAGCAGAACTTGCCCAATCATACATATACCAGGCAAATCGTGATTGTGATGTCATGATATTGATTTCCAAGAGTACTATTGCATAATCTAAATTACATTTTCTTTTGCATTCATATTGATACCATATCGATAAATACCGCATTCTTTGGCATTTTTTTCTTGTCTTTCAAAGCCTACTCTCGTATGTTTGCCTTCGAATGTTTCTGCAGCATAGTTTCATTCACCTTCATTTCACAATCGTGTATCTTCATAGTTGATGCAATACTTTCCTCTGAATTATCAGGGAATTAGATTGTACCCTATGCGGAATTTGTGATGCCATTGAACATATTTTCACATAAAGAAGACCCTTCGGATTTAAACCCGGAAGCAAGGGCTGGTGCTATAAGTCAACTCATCGTTGTTGGGCTAGTTGTCATAGCGGTCTTGATTTTGGCTATTCGTTGGAAATCTACCCAGCATGTTCAATCAATTGTCATTGAGGGTGTGAAGGCATTGCGTCATGAAGAAATTTTGGCGATTGCTTCACTGACCATGGCTGATACCACTCAGTCTGCTTCTTCAAAACGTTTGGCCGTGATTAGAGATCGCATTATAAAGCATCCATACGTGAAAAGTGTTATTGTGGAAAGCAATGGAATCAAAGGGATAAAAATCACCATTTGTGAAAAACAACCATACATTGCATTTCCATCATCCATGGGTAGCATCGATTATGTTGATTCAACAGGGACAGTACTTCCCTATGAAAAATTCTCGCATTCTTCCGATGTTCCAATTATTCATGGAATTTATGATGGTTCCAGAATCAATCGCACAATGCTGTCAAGCATAAAGGCAATTATAGAGACAGCAAAGCTGAAAGACATGGGACTGCAAGAACTTTTGTCCGAAATCGATATCAATAAACAAACAAATGAATATACATTTATAACCACCGATGGTGAGACGCAGATAAAATTCGGTTCTCCTGAAAACATAGAAAGAAAACTTGAAAAGTTACGACTCTACATGTTGCATTCGGCAAC
>SXGQ01370304.1_pt1 | contig 29340 bp, 31 predicted proteins | sample 3178371 | NCBI WGS metagenome assembly SXGQ01 (sample SAMN11356859, study PRJNA531348) | freshwater metagenome | isolation source: freshwater sample F1-20 | place: China: Fuxian Lake, Yuxi | collected 2017-12-25 | reverse complement strand
TTACTGGGGAGGCATTTTGCGCCACTGTCCCGTCGGGAAACACCGCACTCGCAAATAAACTCTATGTTGATAATGCTGTGGTTGGCGGGTCTATTTTGGGGACGAATAATACTTGGACTGGGACAAACACATTCAATACCTTTTTACCAACATCAACGCAAACCCCCACAACCTCAACAGACCTAACTACAAAGACCTATGTTGATTCGGCATCAGTGTCTCTTTTGGGTTTAAATAATACTTGGACTGGGACAAATGCTTTCAATAACTATTTACCAACATCATCTCTGAATCCATCATCTGGAACAGACCTAACTACAAAGGCGTATGTTGATATAGTATCGGCATCCCTGTTGGGGACGAATAATACTTGGACTGGAACAAACGCATTTAATACATCGCTTCCAACATCATCTCTGACTCCATCATCGGGAACAGACCTAACCACAAAGACCTATGTTGATACAGCATCAGTGTCTCTTTTGGGGACGAATAATACTTGGACTGGGACAAACGCATTTAATACATCGCTTCCAACATCAACTCAAACACCCACAACCTCAACAGACCTAACTACAAAGACCTATGTTGATTCGGCATCAGTGTCTCTTTTGGGAAGCAATAATACTTGGACTGGGACAAACGCCTTCAATACATCGCTTCCAACATCAACACAAACCCCGACAACTTCTACGCAACTAACCACAAAGACCTATGTTGATTCGGCATCAGTGTCTCTTTTGGGTTTAAATAATACTTGGACTGGGACAAACGCATTCAATACATCGCTTCCAACATCAACTCAAACCCCGACAACCTCAACACAACTAACTACAAAGACCTATGTTGATTCGGCATCAGTGTCTCTTTTGGGAAGCAATAATACTTGGACTGGGACAAATGCCTTTGGAACTATGAGTGCTGGGGCATCAACACTGACTTCGGTCGCAACAAGCGATATTACGACTGGTTCTCCTACTGGTTTTACTAATTTATTCGGCAATATAACATCTGGAAATCTAAATGTTGGAATAACTGCGACGAGTGGATTTATATATATTGGTAATCCATCCCCCATCGCATCTAATTCCCAAGGCGTCCAAATACTTTCTGGAAGTCAAGGAACTGGTGATTTATGGTTGGGAAATGGAGGAACAAGAACTATTCGTATGGGTGGTGCTAATTCTACAGTTCTTATAGGAGACAGCGGAACTTCTACTATTACATTAGGCGGAAGCACCGTTTCTTCAAACAAAATGGCGATTGCTGGTGCTTTGAGTGCTGGGGCATCAACCCTCGCATCGGCATCTATTACTGGATTAATGTCCTCTGCTACGGCAACCGTTGCTGGTGCTTTGTCTGCTGGGGCATCAACCCTCGCATCGGCATCTATTACTGGATTAATGTCCTCTGCTACGGCAACCGTTGCTGGTGCTTTGAGTGCTGGGGCATCAACCCTCGCATCGGCATCTATCACTGGATTAATGTCTTCTGCTACGGCAACCGTTTCTGGTGCTTTGTCTGCTGGGGCATCAACACTGACTTCGGTTATTACGAATACTATAACTGGGACAGCAGTAGGAACAGCAGTGTCTTTGTATAGTGAAAGCAGTAGGAGTGGTGCGATTGAGATTGGAAATGGTGGTTCAAGAAGCGGAGATATAAGGATTGGAAATGGAGCAACCACCACTGGTGCTGTAGTAATTGGAACAAATGGCGGAGGAGTTTCAATAGGGGCAAGTGGTTCAACAAATACTATAAATGGAACTACTAACATTGGTAGTGGAACACACACTATTACTGGAACTACAAATATTAATACTACTGGAACCCTCGCAACAAGCATAGGAAATACATCGGGCGCATTAACACTAACAGGGGCGACCAATACTATTCTTGGAACTACAAATATTAATACTACTGGGTCAAGCAACACTTCTATTGGAAATACAACAGGAACAGTTTCTATTACTGGGGACACCACAATAGACCCCACCTACACTTTTAATATGATTCCTACAAGCACTATCATAACCACAGTATCAACAACAGTTCCAGCAGGGTATTTATATTGTGATGGAGCGGCAATTTCAAGGAGCACATACGCAAGATTATTTGGAGTAATTTCAACCACATTTGGAGTTGGAAACGGCACAACCACATTTAACATACCTAATTTTACTGGTGCTTTTTTACGAGGAAATGGAAGTCGGACTGTTGGAATTGTATCTTATGCTGCTGCTGCTCTTGGAGTCCAACAGGGAGACCAAGTGCTTGAACCAATTAACGAGGGTTTTTGGAATGTTGATAGTGGCGGTGGTGGGTCTTCAAGAGCAGTAAGGTCAAGAGCATATATCGCCGCAGACCCTTCTGATACTGGAACAGCGCAAACTACTTATTTTGACCGTCAAGGAACGGAATGCCGACCATTTAATTATGCCGTATGTTATTATATAAGGTATTAGTATAGATGGACGAAATAACCGAAGAGGAGATTATTTACACAGCATTAGACTTACTTCTTAAACAACTGTGTTTAGACTATTACAATGAAATAGACCCCGTAAAACGCAAGAGTATTTTTGATGCGATTCAAGAAATATACTGGAAAAAAATCAAAAAATAATATGTCTCCAATATATATAATGGCGACATATGAACCCCCAACAGAAGATTTAACATATCCAGATGGATTTAACCCTCTTGTCTTCCAACAATTAACAGACGCTTTAACAATAGAAGAAGGCGACGCAAGATATTTACGATTCCCTTTGGGACAAGGTGCTGAATCAATTCCATCCCTTACTGTGAGCGGAACTTTAACTACCGTTGATATTGAACCGAGTTCTGCTTCAACTGCTTTGGATATTGCTGGAACACAAGTAAGTGGAGCATTGACTATTGGAAATGATACTGCGAGAACTGGGGCAATCAATATCGGCACTGGAACTACTGGAACTGGAAAAACAATCACTATCAATGGTCTCGCAAGTGCTAATACTACAACTATAAACGGAGGCATTATAAGTATTCTCGGAAGTGGTGGGCAAACTACATCTATATCTAATACTGGAATATTATCTTTACAAAACGGTTCTTCATCGGCAATGAATATAGGAAGCAGTAAAACTGGTGGAAATATTGATATAGGAATGAGTGGAGCAACAGCATCATCCACTACAATTAATATTGGTGTTGGGACGGCGATGACTGGAACAATCAATATCGGCACTGGAAACATTACTTCTGATTTACCTATCATAATAGGTAATCAATCTGGGGCATTTGGAAGTGTTAATATTGGAACAAGAGATATTACAGTTGGTAGAACTAATACTGTGAATAATACTATTCAAACTTCATCTGGCGGAACATTAAACTTAAAAGCAACTGCGAGTAGTAGTGGAACAATCAATATGGGAACTGGTATGACCAGTGGCGACATAAAAATAGGACGAACCGACGCAACAGCATCAACCGCTATAATTAGTATTGCTACTGGGTCAAATCAAACTGGGGCAATTGATATAGGCACTGGGGGTAGTAGTAAAGATATTACTATTGGTAGTGTTTCTTCCACTGGTAGTTCAACATTTCTCAGAGGTAAAACTGTCGCAATAAACGCAAAAGTGGATGATGGAACACTTAATTTGGGTCAAGCAATGACGGGTGGTTCTATTGTTTTAGGAGGCACTACTGGTGGAACAAATACTCTTACATTAAATCGCCCTTTTACCCCAGCATATTCGGTCTCTGCTATTGGAGCAACTAATATAGGATATATTGCTACACCAGCATCAGCAAATCTTACGCCAATAACTACTGGTAATGCTAATCTTGCTGATTTTTCGCTTGGTTCTGGCGTATGGGACGTTCAAGTGAGAGTAAGAATAACTGGGGTCACCGCTTTTGCTGGAAACTTTTTCCGTTTAAGTTTATCAACTACCACTGGAACTCAAAGCACCTATACAAATGATTGGTTGGCGGACAATGCTACTGGTGCTACTAATTTTTTGGTTAATGGAAAGTTTTCTCTATCGGCAACGACTACGATATATGTTGTGGGCGTTGCTGGTGGTGGTATTGCCGCTTCCACTACTTCAAATGCGGACGTTCAGGCGATGCGAATAGCATAAAATCTCCGCAATATATAAATGACGAAAGAATGGACTGATGATGTGGAAAAAGTATTGGAATTAATAAGGCAGAACTCGGTCTTATTAAGTGGGTTTCACAAGAAGAAATACAATGAATACAAGTCATATTTGAAATACTTTAAATTGCCCCTGATAGTGTTGTCGTCAATAACGAGCATCGCGTCTATGGGATTGACGAATTATATGAAGCAAGAGGACATATCACTCCTCACCTGTTTATTGTCGTTGGGGTCGGCACTCATAGCATCCATAGAACTATATTTAGGGATTCAAAGGTCTATGGAAATGGAGTTGAATGCGAGCAAGATGTATTTGCTTTTGTCGTATGATATATTCAAAACCACCACACTTGAAAGAGGGCATCGTCTTGAAAACGGTCGGCAATTTTTGGAGGACAAATACAACTCCTATGTGAAATTGATAGAGAATAGTAAAATCTGTAAAGACAAGAAATACATAGACCAATTAGCACCTCTTCCTGACGGGATTAAACCACCTCCGACCCCAAGCAGTAGTGAAAATAATTTTGCTGTGTCCTCGTCGGCGATGAATGATGAAGTGTGAATATTCAAAAAAATATCATTTGGGTAAATGAGATTTTCTCAAAACGAAAAAAAATGAAAACCACTATTCAATTTAAAATGACCCTTCATCATTCATCATTCATTCATCCTTCACATAAGTCGTCAGCATCGCAGGACTGCTCCCCATCGCCTCCATAGTGTTTGCGACCGCCTTCTTTTGAGCGATTGTGTCGCCGAACTTGTCGGTGAGGTAGGTATGTCGGAGTCCATTTATGCCGACTTTTTTGCCGTCAAATAGTTTATTGAGACGCTGATTCAGTTTTACCGACGAAAGAGGATTGTAGTTCGCATCAAAAAGCAAATATTCGGTCGGGTTAATAGCAATCCACTTGTTTAGAATATTTCGCAGTTTGATTGGAATGGCGACCTTCTGTTGCCCGTATGTTTTAGAAGTCTTGTATGAATTGAAAACCAAGTTGTTTCCTTCAATGTAGTTGTCTTTCTCGGTGGCGTTTTTGATTTTAAAATCGCAGAAGTCCTTTGAGCGACGAGGACTAATAAACTGTCCGCCAAGCAACGCCATAATAATGTAAGACTGGATGGTTTGGAGGTCAGCAGGGGTATGGGTCTTTTTTTTCAAAAGCGCCTCGGCAGCGCGCTTACAGTCGTCAAAAACACTTTTAATATCACCGCCCTCAACCCAGTTCTCCTTTTGAGTGTCGCTCTTTTGTTGGAGCGATATTTCTTTGTTGTAGTCGCGCACATCGCTCAACATCAATTCGCGGTAATCCTTATTGTCGGTAATAATGACTAACGCCGACAAGATTGTCTTCCTCTTATTTGGAGGCAGACCATCAAGCGCTTTTAGGATGGATTTAGTGTCTTCATATTTGGAGGGGTCAATTTCGCCATCGCCAAAAACCTTTTTATACAGTGAGCGCAAAATGGATGAATAGGTTGTGATGGACGAGGCACCCAAAGCAGGGCGTTTATTCTTAATGTAATCTTTAATATCAAAAGTCATTCTATAACATTAAGGGATACATTAATATTGCTAAATGAACGCCGATGCGTTATTTAGGCGAAAATTAAGTAAATGCTTAATATATACGATGATGAAAAGAAACTTCCAAGATGACCTCAAATACGGACTGTCCCGCGAGAATGCTGTGATGTTGAAACTCCGCCAACACTTTACCGACGAGTCTATTAAAAATACCAAAGAACTCTATAACGATGAATATTGTGGATGGGACTACGAAAGTTTAGGCGGTTTGAAATGGGAAGTGAAGTCTCGCCGATGTTGTTTGAAAACCTATCCCACAACCATTCTTCCAGTCCATAAAGGAGAGTGGGGCGGCAACAAAGACCTTTACTTTTGTTTCAATTTTGTGGATGGACTCTATTATATTCCATATGACGCAACCTTGTTTAATACATTCAGCACTCGTATGATGAAAATAGAGCGAGCAGGCAAATATGACCCCCCGACTCTTCACTATGAAATACCCATATCGCTTCTTGCGGTCATTCAATAAAATAAATATATCCGCATAGTGTATAAATGACCGAGTTGATTAGAAGACCTGCTGGTAATGTTGTGTTAGAGTTTAAAGAAACTGACTCGTATATGAAGCGGACAATAACGCTGACCTCCACAGATGAAGAGGGCGTATTTGAGATGGAGCGCGGATTGACTGCTCTTAACCAAATCATAGACAAGAGGATTGTAAGAGGTGCTGACGAAGTGAGAGCAATCTGGGTTGATGCTGTGGTGAATGGGTTCAAGATGACGAAGAATGAAGTGTTTATGCGGGGCGTAAAGGACGCACTTAAAATAGCGCCTGGGACAAAGTTCTCAGTCCAACCAGAGTTTATGAATACGCCTGCTCCGCATTTGGAAAGCACTATGGAGATTGCTATTCCTGCCGACCAAATGGAGATTCGGGGAGGATGCGCTCCCGAAGGTAGTTCCATAATAGTCAATGCGAGCAACCCATAATGAATGATGAATGATGAATATTCAAAAAAATATCGTTTGAGTAAATGATATTTTTTCAAAACGAAAAAAAACGAAAACCACTATTCAATTTAAAATGACCCTTCATCATTCAACATTCATAACCCTGTCGCGAGGGTAGGACTTGTTTGTAAAGAATTAGGAAAAAAAACGCCCTCCAAAAAATTGATTTAAAAATGGGCGAATATAATTAGGGCATAAAATATTACAACACAATAAATTACGAAATCAAAATGCCGAAAAATAACAAGCACACCGAAACACAAGCAGACTCCTATTTCTTCTCTTGCCCCTGCGGAACAGAGAAATGGTTCGCCCGCAAACAAGACCAAATGTCCGCATTTAAAAGACATATGCGCTTCTGCGAAATTGGAAGAAATGCGAAGACGACCCACATCTCTCGCTTCAAGACCGATGACTGGGAGACTGGGACGAGGACACTACAAATAGACAACATCCTCGCACCCGTCCAAACAATAGTCGCGAAATACGCCATAGTCGGAAATGGAGGGGACGAGGAAATTGGAAAACTCCTCCACCTTGACCCCGCATAAAAAAACCAAGGAGGCAAAATGCCTCCGCTCCCCTTTTTTTATCTAATGGTTAAGCGTTTATACGATTTAAACGAAAGTTAATGCTTAATCATCAAATAATTATGATAAACGCTTTATAAAATTAATTTTATAAAGCGTTTATACGGTTTATCTCATAGTTAATACTTAATTTTCAAATTATTAAGTATTATCTTAACTTTCATATTACGCCACCTTGGGTTTCCAATATGTCTTTCGGCATATAGGACAGTCGGTCATCTTTTCAAAGCATTCTTTACAAGTGAGATGTCCGCAACTGCTTACATTGAGCGTCTCCTTACTCATCAGTTCAAAGCATACGGGGCATTCGCAAGTCTTATTTGCCTGCTCGTATAGTTCAACAAACTGCTTCTTTAAAAAATCCAAATCCACATCCACTCCATCTTTTATTTGAGATATGAGTTTTTTATTTTCGGTTCTGCTTTTGTGTAGCATACAACTCATTTCCCACATCTCCTCGCACACAGCGTAGTATGCTCTCCATCCCGCTTTGGATTTTCCTTCCATCGCCTTCCATTCTTTCGTTGCTTTCATTGTTGGTGTCGCCATTGTATTATGATATTATTAGGGGGATGTATTTATATTGTTTTTCCCATAAAACATTTACCACCCTAAATCATCCAATTTCAATCGCACTATCAATTTCTCTACTTGCTCTTTGCTATATCCGCATTCCCTATTTAGTTGGCGCAATCTCATTGATATAAGATTGTGTGCGTATTCAGTCTTATCCACCTGTGGTATTAGTTCCCGAATCTTCTCAATAACGAAATGTGCTTGGGTTATGTTTGCGTCGTATTGTTCCATTGTATAATATTATTAGGGGGTTGTTTTCATATTGTTTAGGGTAATTATATTATAAATGAATGTTGAATGATGAAGGGTTGTTTTAAATTGAATAGTGGGTTTGGTTTTTTTTCAAAATGAGAAAATCCAATTTACCCAAACGATATTTTTTTCAACATTCATCATTCATCGTTCATTTCTTCCAAACATACATATACTCTTTGTAGGTTTCGCCCCCGCCCCTCTGGCGCTGGACTTTCGCAAGAGGAATTAAAATACTCGCTGCGCCCAGCATTGGTTTCGCAACTCGGTCATAAACCTCTACTGGGATATTCATACAGTAGTGTCCGCCCTTCATTAAACCCCCGTATGTCTTTTCAAAGAAAGGTTTATAAAAATCCTCGTCCCATTGGTCTTTGCTTTTCGCCACTGTGCCTTCGTATATTTCTATGTTGTAGTATGGCGGACTTGTTAGAACCATATCGTATTTGAGTTTTGAATAATCCACATTGAGAGCATCCATAAACTTCAAAGTAATGCGAGTGTCTGTATATGGTCGCACCATTCGCACCATCTCTGCGTAAGGTGCTTTGAGATTCTTATTCAGTTCTATGCCGATGTAGTGCGGAATGTCTAACGCACAAGCGCCGAGCAACCGCCCTCCCCAACCCATCGTCGGGTCAAGCACCGCCACCTTTGGTTGAAACCGACAATAATAAGTCATTGCTAATAGGGGTTTAAATATCTGTGCGGTGCTGAAATACACACCACCAATGCTCTTCCATATTGAGAGTTCTTTGCTAATGCCCTCGGGGACACTCTTCTTATTGGCGCGTATGTAGTTATACATTCGGTTAATGTATGGTTTCGCTTTGAAAAACTCGCGGTTCTTCCACAGCGTATAAAAATCATTCTTACCCTTTACTGGTGTGCCGTAGCGCTCAAAATCGGTGTGATACTGGACTGCCTCGTTGCCCTTTCGCGACAACGGTTTCTCTTTATTCACTTCGGCACAAGTCATATCGTCAATTTCCTGATACGATTCAAGCGCGGTCTCCTTTGTGCGCTCGGGAAACATATTCTTCATAAGCGCCTTCTTTTGCGACAAATTAAAATTGTGCGGTTTCACATCCTCGTTTTTTTTTTAATACCCATACCTCCACAGTGAGAGCAGGGACAATATTCCATTTCGTTCATCCTTCCTCCTACCATTTCAGGAGTCAGGTCGCGGTTTGCTGGATAGGGCGCTGGTGGGATGCTTGCGGGAGACATACCTCTTCCCCTCTTGGGTGGGGGAATAACCTTCATAAGGGCGGGAGCAACTGTATCCCTACCAAACTTAAACCCTGCTTCAAATGGATTCACACCCACCGTTTTTTTATAGGAGTCTCCCGACTTCTTACCAATGGGGATTATTAGGTCATCAAAAAAATCAAACTTCTTTCCGCCACCTTCAACGCCCTTTCCTTTTGCGCCCCCGCGCTTTGCTCTAATGCTCGCCATATACTCTTTTGCTTCTTTGCTTCCTTTTGCGAACTTCGGCATTATATCATAGGGACAGATTTTTTTCTGCTAAAACTTCCTTTTCATTTGTTTCATCATTCGGTTTCGTTGTCCTATCAATGAAGAGTATTCGCGGTATGCGGGAGACTGCGGTGTTGATAGAATCACCCCCATTCCAATACACCTTTTAAAGTGATGTATTTTTTGATTCACTGATTTTAATCCTTCACCAATCATCCTTTCGGGGTCAAGGCGGTCTAAAACATCAGTGCTGTGTTCTGTTAGTGGATTCCAACTCTCGCTTTCAATTGTTATGTCGGGGTCGGTAAATATAGACACAGGGTCGCGCTCTGTGCGAATATCCGTTTGCTTTGATGATGCCGATTTTTCAAATGGTCTGCTCGGTTTATTTAGCGTAATCACCTCTTTGCCCTTTTGTCCCAGTATTTCACTTTGTAGCGCCCCCTGTGAATGCCCTATGGTTGAGAGATTATCTGTCCCATATGCCGCCTCTGCCCCGCGTTGAACCCTCTCCGCCTCTTTGAATCTATCGGTTTTTTCATACAACCAGCGTCCCCCAACCGCAAAGGCGATATTATTCATCCAGTCGGTTAAACCTTCTGTGCCTTTGTGTGCGACGACCGTTTGTTGCGTCGTTGGGTTATAATACACTTTGCTCGTTTGAGTTGATAGGCGTTTATCCAATACAAAATCCCCGACTTTATTTTCTCCGCTATATGATGCTTTTAACAGCGCCTTTAATTCCGACGCTTTCAATGCCCCGCCACTTATCTCGTTTGTAGGCACTCCTCCACCAAATAATTCCTTTAAATCTTCTCCTAATTTTTTTCCAAAGTTTTTTTTGTTCCTCATCCCTTTGCCCTCTGCGCCACCAATTTCGCGCGACTCTAATAATAACCGAAGTTTTTCTTTTGTATTTGCGATTCTATTTTCAAACTCCAATATTTCTCTATCCATCCCGTTTTGCTCCATATCTTCTCTATTGTCTCTTAAAGTTGCCTCGTCTCGTTTTAATCTACCAAGATACGCCTCATTGTCGTATGCTTCCTGTGTAGTCATTGGGCGATATTGTTTTACAATAGGCGCAACAGGAAACTCATCCATTTTTTCAGCATCAAGCAATTTGAAAAATGCTTTCTTTTTCTTATCGGCAGCGGTTTTTGGTTTGCCTCTTGGGTTTTGAAACTGTTTCGGTATATACCATCTATCGTCTCCTTCCTCGCGTTTTCGCCACACAACTCGTCCCGATTGTGCTGATTCAACCTCGTCGTATTCTTCCTCATCGGGTTCATCATCAATTACCCCCCTAACATATGAGGTGGTCGGTTGAGCGCCATAGTCATACAGTTGTGTCGGCATTTGAAGCGGTTTGCTTAAAGGAACGGTTTTCTTATACGCCAACCACTTACTAAATAGGGACTTATGACCCCGCGCAGTTGGGACTAATAAAATACGCTGTATCTCGCCATAGGGTTTATTTAGAAGCGTTGCCTGCTCTCTTATCCATCCAGTCATTATATTTGAGTCTTGTTCTACTTCCATTATAGTATAGGGCGACATTTTTTTATGTCGCACTATTATAAATGCCTTATTTGCCTGTAAATTACAAAGATGGAAGAGAAGATTTTACACCAGAGTCATTAGTGCTTCGCAGTTGGTTTAATGACCCATCAGTGCCGCCCGATGTATTGTATTTAACTCCAAACAAAGAAGTGATACTTTCTGGGTGGGTAGAAACTGCCGATGAGTTTTATGGGCGATTTACTATGAGTGAAATGGAGGCGCATATTTATGACGATACTAAAATATGGGTTGGGACATTAATAGGAGCGCGTTTTACACTTGACCGAAACTCCAATGAAGAACTTATAAAGGAATATGGGTTGGAATATGAAACAAGAGATAAAAAAAAAATACTCAAATACGAAAGCGACCGAATCCGTTTGAGGGCAGACAAAAGAGAACCCACTTTACCATACAAACTGCGACCCGAGGGCGAAAATAAAGACAAAATTGCCCTATACCTTTGTAGTTTCCTACCATTTGGGAACAGAGGATACGATTACAAAACAAACACTATGGGATTAGACGCTGTGCTTGGTATGGATATTACTGGTGAGTTATACGCAAAAAGTATTATTACTGGGATGTGGATTTCGCTGTATGGGGCGCTTGATATTATAGAGTCGGTCTCGCGGTTTTACAATTACGGTATATCCCACACAATAACCAGTGATGACTGGAACTTGAAAATAATGGAAATAAGTGCTGGTAATAAAAAAAGGGCAAAGGACAAAAGCGACGATTTTTACCGATACGCTTACAAGAAAAACAAGACGAACGGGATTGCTGACCTTGGGGCAAAAAAACTAATAAAAACTCTGTGTATTTGGAGAACCGAAGACGAACAAAATGGGTTAATGGGGGAACTGCTTTCAAAAAGGGGAAGAGTGCCCTCTGACTATGTTGCTAATGACTTTGACCCATCCTCACAGCGCGAATATTTGGTATATGATATGCCGAAACAACCCAACATTGCCGAGCGAAATACCCACACTTTATTTCTTGAATACCCTTGGTTATACAATCCCGAGAAGTTTTTCAGAGACCCCGAAAAGACTGAACTTAACTCATTGCCTATGTGTGCCGCACTCACATTGCTCGGTGAGGTTTCTGTGATATATGAAGAATACTTGCCTCGGGATGATGGTAGAGTTGTTGGAAGCAGACAAAGAGAGTTGCTTGGCGGAAAGGGCGATGAGGCGGTGGGTGTCCCTGTTGATATTGCTTTGGTTAAAGAAAATAAAAGTAAGGTTAGAAAGCGCTATTTGGATGATGTTAAAAAAACAATAGACGAACAAAAAATGGAGGAAGACGAAGACAATGCGCGGTGGAGCAAATTGGAAAGCACATTTTCGGAGAGGATTGCGAAAAAAAAATCAGAAGAAGCGTCTTTAAAAACAAGAAAACCCGATTTATGGAGAGAATGGAACGATGAAATATTCACATCCTACGGACAACCAAAAGAAAAAAGAGAATACTGGTTTGATAAAAAAGACTTCACTTGGGAAAAGTTTGAGGAAATTGAAGGTATTAAAGATTTTTACGACATTATATCTTGGATGCCTGATTCAGATAAAAAAGCAAAATACGACGCTCCTAAATTAAATAAGATTGACCTATATGCGGTGCTTTATTACTATGGCGCACCAAAGGCGCTTGCTGAATGGAACGCCATTAACCGAAAGGTCGGTCCGTATATTCCTGCTGCGAATGACGAAGAGCAATATGGATGGAGAGGCGGGTCGGGCGAATCTAATAAAAAAATCAATGAAGCAAGAGCAAGAGCAAACGCCGCATACAGCGCATATCAAAAACGATATAGGGAAAGAAAAGATGCGATTGATGAAGCGATGAAACCCCTTGGTGATGCTACAAAAAAAGCGCTCAAATATTATACTGATATTCAAAACATCAAAGACAGCGAACGGAGCGAAAGGTATAAAATGGAACAGGAAGAGAAACTACGGCGCGAGTTTTTACAAAAAGAAAAGGAGAAAAAAGAGCGCGACAGGGCAGCGAAAGAAACTGAATCTATGGGTGCGGAAGATGTTGTTATTGATAAAGGGGGTATGAAATACGAAGACTTTCTCGCTGGATTTTACGACAAGCGCGGGCGATACAGACCGCAGGGATTAACCAAGCGGGGTCGTCCTGCGAAACCCCCGAAAGAGAAAGAAAATATCAAACTCACTGTTAAGGAAGTGAAACCAAAGGCAGCGCCAAAGGCAAAGGCGACAGCGACAGCGACAGCGACAAAAACCCCTAAAAGCACCAAAGTCCAAGAGAAGACCGAAAGCGCTCCATCAATGGCGGATGTTCGTAAAGTCAGCGACCCCGATGAGGTTAAGCGCATTGCGAATAAGTTGCTTGGCGACAAATACTCGGGTGATGTGCCTATTGAGATAAGCACTCGCAAACATCAAAAATATATGTTGGCGATTCCAGGCACTCGTAAAAAAGTCCATTTCGGGGATATTGAGAGGGAGGACTTTACCAAACATAAGGATGAGAAAAGAAAAGATGCTTTCCAAAAGCGCAATGCTAAATGGAAAGATGCTGCTTGGGACACTCCTGCTTGGTTGTCGTATCACCTTTTATGGTAAAAAAAATACAGAGGGTCAAATGACCCCGTATTTTGATTTTTAATTAATTAAATTACTCATCCAATATATCATATGTATCCCAACTCATATCATAATCCTTTGCGTCGCAGCGTCCTGCGAATCTTGGAGCATCAAAATTGAGAAATGGAATCTCTCCGTCAAATAAATAATTGATAGTCCAAAATCCCATCCCCTCCCTATAATTATCATAATAGGACTCCCAAAAATCCTCGCAAAATGTGTCTTGATTCGCAATACTAAACTCCTCCACATCATCGCATAGTCTATTAAATGCGATTCTAATCATCTCGGCGCAAGGGTGGCGACCCATCATTTCTCTCCTATGCGCCTCGGCATTTCTCATCATTCGGTCAAATATAGCAAGTGAGTCCATTTTAATGTCGTATTATTGTGTTGATTGTGTTGTATTATTTTATGGGTTGAGGTTGGATGGAATATTTCCAATCAATTTTATACGCCATAATTTTTTGCCTCATTTTGACCCTGTCGCGAGGAACTCCCTGTCGCGAGGGGGGAGGAAATTAGGCAAAAAAATGCGCCCCGAAAAATTGATTAAAAAATTGCCCCATTGATTTAGGGCATAAAATACAACATATCACAATTTACATTATAAAATGCCCCAACAATTTTCAAGAGGAGGAGAAATGAGAACTATCGGTTGCGGATGCGGATGGTCTTGCCGAAAATCAATCCGCGAGGCAAATGCGGCGCATCAAAGACATTTGCGCTTCTGCGAAATCAAGCGCTCGCCCGAAGAAATGCGCGAGAATATCGCCCAAGTCCCAAAAAAGGGGGATAAAGTCCAACAAGAAGTTAATGGATGGATGGGAGTCCAATCAAAAAATCTCAATTGCGCTCAAAAAAGAAAGACGGTTTTAAAAACTTGGGATGATGCGACGGGTATTATGACGAACTACAATGTAGTTGCGCCTGTGAGATTCCATAATGCCGATGCCTTAACCCAGCGCAGAGTAGTGGAATTAATGGTAAATGCGGGACTATTTGATGCCTTCAATAATGCCGAAATTGGAGAGGATGAGACCGATGCTTTATTGATGGTCGCCCAATTACTATAAATACATATACATACATTTACATATTTACACATTTTCATATACTTTAATTAATCAAAAAATAAAAAAAGGGGAAGCACTTGCTTCCCTGTTTTTTTTGTCGCCAGTTTGTATATGATGAAGTCATTACAACCAGAAGATTTTCACAAATCTCTTTATGAGGAATTGCTGATGCCTAATAAAGAAATCAAAGAGCAGGTAGATAGGCAGAATGTTGTTATAGGATTTATTCTTGGATGCCTTTTGATTGGAGGAGTAGTGTTGATGTGTATGATTCTCCTCTAACCCTGTCGCGAGACCATCTTGCGAGAGGAAAGAATTAGGCAAAAAAATGCGCCCCGAAAAATTGATTAAAAAGTTTCCTTGTTAATTTAGGGCATAAAATACAAAACACACACATTCAACTCAATTTGAAATACCAACAACAACAACAACGAACGAAAATGAACGCCAACTTTGCCGAAATGACTAATAATCAACTCAAAGAGTTTATTGCGGAGGGACACTTTGCCGAAATGACTCTAAAACAACTCAACGCGATTATTGCGGAGAATGACCTCCAAAAACCCAGGGGTCGCCTCAACAAGGACGACCTCATCGCCCACATCATTCATCGCCTTGATATGAAGATTAATTTTGAGAAATCTCAAATTGAGACTATTCAAATGGGAAGAGAGGACATCAACCGCGCCATTCCTGCGGTTGTAGTTGAGGAGGAGGAGGAAGAGTTCTTCGCCAGCGATGATGATGAGGAGGAGGAGAGTGAGGAAGAAGAAACCGACAATTACCGATTTAACGATTGCGAGGATTGCGGAAACGAGTTTGATAATGAAGGAAATCCCGCATTAAGATTTTGCGAGAATTGCGACGACCATCATCCCCACAATGAAACCGAGGAGGAATCCGAGGAGGAAGAGGAGGAAGAAAAATCTTGCGGATTCGGCGACTGCGAGAAATGCGGAAAGGACATTTACTCCGACGGACATATCGGACATCACACCGAAACTGGGGCAATTTGTAGAGACTGCGATGCTGCTGCCCCAGCGGAGGAGGAAGAACCCATATTCAACGGCGACCGATGCCCAGTCTGCCTTGACGAGGAATGCTCCACCTACACCGACACTTGCGAGCATATGCTCTGCGGAGGATGCTTTGATATGCTCCCAGAAAAGAATTGGGTTGGAAATGGATGGATGCCTACCAACCCAGTCCGAGAATGCCCCATTTGCCGAAGCATTTGCCGAGGAGTGAAGGAGGGACAGACCAGCAACTCCGACAAAATCCGCGAATGGAGAGACCTCAAAAAGCGGATTGCCGAATATGAGGCGGGAAAGGCACATATCCAAGTCTGCCGAGTAGTCCAACGGGTAGTAGTCAATGCCGAGGGGCAAGAAGTTGCGCTCGGAGGAGGCGGACAACCACCCGCAAGAAGACGCGGAAATCGGGCAAATGCGGCGAGGATGGTCGGACAAATGAACGCTGTTGCTGGACCCGCAAGACCCGCTGGACGAAATGCGGAAGTGGTCTTGGCGGAGGGAGCAGTCCTCGGCGACATTCATTTTGATGCGAGACCCCGATTGAGATGCCGAGGCACTGATAATGGAGACGGCGGAAACGCAGTTGCTTGCTCCACCAACACTCGCCGAGTCTGCCCTCAATGCCGCAACAAACGCCTTTGCCTCGCCTGTGGAGACCGCTGCGCCGATTGCCTCGCATAAATACATATCATATTTACATATCACATATATCGCATATTTACATATATATTTACATATACATTTAACATTTAATTAATCAAAAACAAAAGGCGGGGGGCAAAATGCCCCCCCAAACCCCTTTTTTTTCGTTCTCAATTCTATTAGGCACATCATATTTAAGTCCTTTTATGAATGATGAATGATGAAGGGTCATTTTAAATTGAATAGTGGGTTTCATTTTTTTTCATTTTGAGAAAATATCATTTATCAAAACGATATTTTTTCCATCATTCATCCTTCATCATTCATCCCTCAATTGTTTCTTACCATAGACACCCTTCTCTCTCAAAGCGTCTCTGTATTCCTTTTGTTTTACCGCTTTTGACGATGCTTTCTCGGCACTTTTAAAATACGCCTCATTCTTCGCAGTTGCTTTCAAACCATATTCCCGTCTGTATGTAGCAGAGCATTTCGGTTGCGACAAAGCACACCCATATGTAGTGTTATTCTCTCTCGCATATTTTTTAACCCAGTCAGTCCAACGAGACATATATATACTACCATAATATTATATTTCAGCAGACATCGCCTTGCTCTGGTGCGCCTTCATTTGGTCTTCAACATCGTCATCAATAATCTCCACACTTTTCCTCATAGCGGGGTCTTTGGATAAAAAGAAATGCTTCAACACATATTCATTTTTTTTAAAATCATACTTCTCATCCAAGTCGTCAAACATATCAAGAAAAGTGTCGCTGTCCGTAATTAAATGCTTTGATGCGTATGGTGAGGCATTTATAAAATGTAAATACGCTAAACAATAATATCCACACACTTCGCTCATTAAAGACTGAATGTCCTTTTTGTTGTGGTATATTCCACATCCAAAATCCCTCTCAACACTTTTACATACTATTTGGGGCGGACCAACTCCATATGAGTCAAAATAAAAGCACTCGGCAACCCCGTTTGGATATTTCGCCACCTGAAAGCAAGTCCAGTGAGACCCCCTGTTTAGTGTCCCATCTTTACTCAAAGCATCTTCAAGATTCACAACATAGGATTTATTCGCTTCTATTTTGCTGGGTAAATCACTTTTGAAACCTATGAATGCGAGCGGAATATCCATTCGTTTCGCCAAGTCCGTCATTTGAGTATCTGTAAGCATTCTTATACATATTCAATATAAATTAATTTTGTCTAAACTTCGGCGAATTAGGCGTATAATCCACTTCCGCCAATACCATAGCGTTTCAACTCGGCATATGACGGAGGCAACTGTGTGGAGAAATGAAAATTAGCGCTATTGTTTTGCGATTGTAAAGCAGGGGGCAACATTCCACATCCCATCATAGCACCCCGACCCATAACACCCTGACCTCGCGACGGGGCAGAAGCATAGAGTCCTTGACCCTCAACACCCGACTTCGCAGCAGACCCAAGAGCGTCGGTTATAACAGACGGCACACCCTTTTTCTTCGCCTCTTTCATCGCCATATCAATCGCCTTCCTTTGAAGTGATTTACCAGTCTTGGACTTCGCTAATTTCTTAACCGTATCAAAGATGCCCTCGCCCTTCATATACGAGTCCAATTGTCCCTTTGCGTAATCCTCCGCCATCTTTGCGGGATTTACATCCTTCATCAGTGCTTTGCTGGGATTCTTCTGGTATTCAGACGGTCTATCAACATATCCTTTCGCAGCGCGTTTCGCTGCCTCAATAGCGGGTGCTGCTTCGGGAGCATACACCTTCGCTGCTTTCGCGGCAGCATCAATAGCAGTATTCACTATCGGTTTCGCAACCTTATCGGCAACCTTGTATAGACTCTTCGCCGCCTTCTTGCCGATTGTCTTCTTTACAAAGCGGTCAAACTCTTTTCCAAATATGCCCTCACCTTCTACACCCGCCTTGTTTGCTTGTATTTCGCTGGGAGACAATTGAATCATCGTTCCTTTACCCATCCTAAAACACTTGGATATGGGATTGATTTTATCGGGATGGACGATGAGATTCACACCCTCGCCTTCAACTGGGGGCGACACTCTAACTTTATGCCCGTTTCTTAATCTTGCTCTCTGTTTCGCAGAGACTCCTATTCTAATAGGACTATACATCGGTAGGTTTTCCATTATAATAATTATAGAGATAATTATTATATCAAAATGGTATTTTCTAAACAATCGCCTAAACTCTTGCGCCCGAAAGCACATCAATGCTGACCTCCACACCGTATTCAATGAAACAATATAAATTGATAATCTTCGCACAACTGTTTTGACCGATGATTTGGACGGACTTGGGGACTGATTCCTCAACGGGCAACATTCGGGAGCAATTTACATAGTAATAACAGTATTTACTTTCAAACGAAGTCTTATCAATGAGGGATGATGTGAGACCATCAGTCAAGTCAGCATTAATAGCATTCGCACCCTGTAATTGGTGTAGGAATTGCTCGTATGAATAACGCTGGGTATTGTATATCATATTTTGACCCGCAACAACAACGTTGAAATTGGTAAGCAGACAAAGGGGGGAAGTCGTTCCTCCACCAGCGCAGTCAAAAGGAGACTGGAATGGGATAAGACCAGCGTTGGCGGTCTGCGAATAAAAGGGCAAAACCAAGACGGACTTGATGTTTGCTATGCCGTTGGTAATCAACTGATTCACCTGACCCGTAGTAGCAGCAATGTCTCCCGTTTGATACTGGTAAATATCGGTATAGACAATCTTCTTAACAGGGGAGGACAAATAGGCGGTCTCATAAACGGGGTTGAATGTGTAAGCGGGGACATACAACTGAATGGATGAGGGAAAGTTGGTCTCATAACTGCTCTGGGATGAAATAAGGGGTTTCTTTCCAACAGCAAGGGATACGGTCATCACCTTACCAGTTGTCCCCAAATTGAGAGCAGCAGCGCCTCCTGATGTTCCGTTTGCTCCGTTGGTTGCTACTGCTTGTGAAGCAATCATAATAGGAGACACACCACCAAGAGGAGATGATACGGCAACAGTAGCAGCATTCCAAGAATCAACAGCAGTGGCGTTGGTGCTTACCGTCACCGATGTTTGATTGAGGTTAAGAGTCATCTTCATAAATACTCCCTTCAATAGCGGCACATTCTGGAAAAAAGAATGGATATGCTTCAAGTGGATAATCGCCATAATAGAGTATTGAATAAGACCAAGAGTGGCGATTGCCTGCTTTCTATTAATGTAAGACTTGTATTGAGCGTCGGCAGCAGTAGAAGTAAAAATGGTTGAATATAAATCAGTTGAAGCACCAGCAGTTCCAGCAAGACCACCACCAGTAGTAGCATCGGGGTCATAAGCAATCATTTCCTGACGCTTTAAGAAACCAACATTACCAAAATGACCCGAATAGAACTGCGCATTTACAACCACAGGGGCGATATAGTTAATATTGTTAAATGTTCCAACACCCGATACATTTGCGCCAGTTGCTAAACCGCTCGCGCCAGGCGAAAAACCCCAAGACAAAGCGTCATCAGGGTAGAATCCCATAGTAGCGCCATTGGTAATAATATCCTGTTGAGACAAGGTAGTCATCAAACGGAATGTATTCCAAAGACCCACATAGGGAGTTTGCTGAATTATAGTAGTGCCGTTGTAGTCCAGAGTGAAAGAGTGAATGATAGACCCGAACCAATTTTTAAGACCAAACGCCATATCAGCAGAAGTGGCGGCGGTAATGGGGGCAACCAAAGGGACAGCATCGGCAGCAGCAGCGTTAGAAGCAGTCAAAACCATAGGGACTGCTAAATACGCTTCCCTATAATTCATATACTTATTACTGTTCGCCAACTGGGAAGTATCAATGACGGACTGATTACCAGAATAACTTCCGTTTTGGTTGTCTAAAATATTCAACCAATCCTTTTTTACGAAGATTTGAGGGGTTCCCTCGGTCATAGACGACATATCATAAACAAGAGTATCACCAGACATTTATAACATAGAGACATATAAAAATCTCGGTGTTATATCACTTTTTCGCCTAAATTGAGAAAGAAATGTTTTGGGGTTTTTTGCGGTATTGCTTTGGTTCGGGTTTTAAAGATAATTGTTGAAGCGAGCGTTCAATTGCTCCTCCTAAACCAATTCCCGAAACGGGGACATCGCGACTTGGTGGCGGGGGTCTAACTCGTCCGCCAGTTATTTCTTTGTATTGTGCTAAACTATCGTATGACGACCCCGCCCCAGGACCACCCGTTTGTAAGAGTATAGCGTTTCCTCCACCCATAATTCGTTTCTTGTGAGTAAGAACCCGCCCCGACATTGTGTGCGGTCTAAATATTCTATCGCTTCTCGGCATTCTATACAATAATAGAGATATTATAAACTTGCTGATAGTTTTTTCTTAATGTTTCTGAGTCGCACTACCGCCATAAGAATCGCATTAATTTGTGTGTGCTGTTGCGCCAACATCTTCTTACCATCATCCCCAGTATCGGTCTTCATATCATTAAGTAGTCTCATCTGCTCTTTGCTAAAATCATCCCAGGTCTTATTAAGGTATTGTTCGGTAATATCGTTTGCGAAGTTCATTTATACATATAACAAACAAAATAAATTAGCGCCAGTCATAACTCCCCCTACCAACCAAAGACATTCGGTTTGCTTGGTTTGCCCCCGACCTTGATAGTTGCTGTTGTAGTTGCGACGACGAGGTTGAAGCAACACCAGCACCAACATCATCTACTAAATCATCGCGGTCTCGTATAACACAAATAATAGTGATATTGGGGTCTTCAATTGGAATGGGTTGGAAATTACTTCCTAAAAATTGTAGCGTCAGTTGGTTGTAAGTTCCCGCCAAAAACTTGTTAAAGTTGAATTGCGCTGGGCGTTCATTGATGAGTTCTCCAAACCCGACATTCGGCGCTAATGAGTAAATGATAGTTGAGGGGTTGCTGTATTTATTGTCTATACCAGTGATGCTAATAAGAAGGTTGGGGTTGGGTTGGACTTGCGGTGTGGTGGATGATAAAAAGGACAGGTCGCTCCCGCCAGGTGCGGTGCTGGTTGCGGTGGTTGAAAATCCCGAAGCAAACCCGATGATTTTATAGAAATCTCCCGTTGTAAGAATGATTCGCGCCTGTGGATTACCAGCAGGAAGAGTTCCAGCACCACCTCCAAAACCAGCAGAGGGTAATGTGTATGATAGTGCTGTTGCTTCGGCAGTTGTGTAGATTGAGAAAGTGTTTATTTGAATAACATATTGAGTTGGATTCACTAAAAACTCGGCAAAATAAACATACGACCCTGTGCTTGTAATCAAATAGTCATTATTCGCAATCATAGAAAATTGAAGGTATGAGTTTATGTCGGTGATATTATACATACCGTCGGGCATCACAACTGTGCGAGTCAGGGTTCCTGTGTTATTTTCAACCGTATATTGGTATGTGTTGTTTCCCAAAGCAGCAGAAATATTAAACCAAGCGTAATACATAAAAACATTACTAATAGCAATCTGCGCCCCTGTTAAATCCACCGAGTTTGGAAAATTGTATGTAAGGGTGCTATTGTTTCTTCCAGCGACGACATTAGACTGATTGAATATGATTGTCCTCATTTATACTATATGAGGACAATAAAAAACACAGTGTTCCTAAACCTATCTTCTCAATTTAAATACTTTCCCCTGTGGTTTCAGCAATCCCCTCCTTGTGTATGCTCTCAAATTAGACCCACCAAAGTTGAATGGGACACTATTGTATGTATCTGCGGGTAGTCGTCCAGTAATGGTTCTTGGACTAAATCCGCCAAATACTAAACCTCCATCAATATCTTTTACAGGCATTTATACCATAGGAGAAGAAAAGAAATGCTTTGTATGGGTTTATGGGGATTTTCCGTAGATAGGTTAATAGTATAATGAAGGATGAATGATGAATGATGCGAAAAAACTCATTCCTATAAACTTTTTTTTCTCAAAACGAAAAAAAGCATTTCACTTCTGATAATATTCATCAAAATCGCCTTCACCCTTCATTTCGCTTAATAATCCAAACAATAAATATACACTCCTTTATACTTCTCACACCATATTTGGTAAGGGAAAAAAATAATCCTGAAAAAACACACCCAAAAAAACTCGCTGAATGGTTGCTGAATGATGAAAAACAACCATTCATCATTCATAACCCTTCATTTTCCCTTTCCCCTTTTCCTTTTTCCTTTAAACACTTATGGTGAAAACAACTTAAAAGATACTCGCTTATTATATAAAGAAATGGAGAGCAAAAACGACACATACAACGCATACTTTCGCAATTATAGAGCAGAGAACGGAGACCGTCTTCGCAATTTAGATAAGGTCAAATACTACAAGAAGAAAGGACTGGACGAGGAATTAATAAAGACATACGGGGAATGGAGCGGGGACATTTATAAACTCTCACAATTGGTAAAGAAACTTCACAAGAACGCCCCTAATATTAAAATCTGCGAGATTGTCTCAAAAACCCTCTCGCGAGATGTAGAGGAGGAGGGAGATAATTAGGAAGAAAAACGCCCCCAATAAAATTGATTTAAAAATTGGAAATATATTTAGGGGAAAAACAATATAAATACAACCATATATTAATATCATAAATGACGACAACGAATTGGAAACTCAACTTATCATCTCTACCCGCATATGTATCATTTAAAGGCGAGTTTGAGGAATATACCGACGCAAAGTTTATTGACTATATGCTGGCGCAAGGCGGATGGAAGGAGCATCATCGCCCGAAATTGATAAAATATCGCAACCAACTCCAAGGCAACATCAATCGCATAGGACACTACCAAGCAAAAGGAGTGGGACGATTTTATGCGGAGGAGGACGGGTCAATTATAAATCTCCCCCGAATAATGAAGCATACAATAATGTCTTACTGCGGATGGATGGATTTTGATTTGATAAAATCGCATCCGAGTATCGTAGTAGAATACGGCAAGCGCAACGGAATTGCCTTTCCTGCGATTGAGCGCTACATTCGGGATTTTGAGGAAATCATTGAGCGGAATCTCGCTCATTACGGCGACGATGAGGGATTGATTGACGAGGACGACATCAAGGACTATTTCAATAGCGCCCTCAATGGCGGGACGCTCGGCGGTTGGATTTATTCACTCGCCCATCCAAAAGAGGGGACACCCAAATATGCTCGGCGAAATGATGCGACCGAGGATTTTGAGGAATACGCAAATGATTGTAAAAGAGCGATTGACCTCATATATCTCAACAATGCCGAATTGGCGGAGAAGGTCAAGGGCAAAGATACGGTCATTGAGAAAATCAAGCGACGGACAATCTCATATTGGTGTGGAGCAATTGAAAACGACATCATCAATATCGCCTACAAATGGTTGATTCAGGCGGGAGTCATCACTGCTCACAAGGGCGCTCCCGAATATGATGGATATTGTTTCAGACCCGAGAAGCAATTGGATTGGGACGAGGCAATTACCGAAATCAACGCCCATATATTTCACAAGACGGGAATCGCTGTGAGGGGCAAGTTCAAGGGATATAAAAAAGTGAGGCAAGACATCATTGACTCATATCGGCAACATTTACTTATACCGCCGCCCGACAAGATTGAATACTCATTTGACGATGGAGAGGACGAATATGAGAATGCCGAGACATATGCGGACTTTAAAAAAGGATTTGAAAAATCGCATTGTAAAGTCATTGATAAATCCTCATTTTACAAAATCAAGCGCAACCATCAAGGCATCATTACGGAGGCGAAAATATTCAACAAGGCGGATTTAATTATATCATACGAGCATCTCACATATGAGACGGCAAAGGGGACAAAGTCATACATTAATGACTGGATAAAAGACAAGACAATCCGCAAATACAAAGATGTAGATGTGATTGCTCCGCCGACGGTCTGCCCGCCCGACATATATAATTTATGGACTCCATTTCGCATTCAACAACTTTACGACCAAATAATCATCCCCGATTTGGATAGTCCCGAATACACCGACTTATCAATAAAGGCGAAGACGATTTTAGACCATATCAACATATTGGTGAATGAAGATGCGGAATTGGGCGACTATTTGGTATTATGGATAGGACAAGCGCTATTATACCCAGCATACAAGACATCCGCACCTTGCCTCATATCAAAAGAGGGCGCAGGAAAGGGGACAATCATCAAGTTTATCAAAAAAATGATGGGCGACCATAAAGTTTTGGAGACTGCCGAACCCAGCAAATATGTGTGGGGGCATTTCAACGAATTGATGCTGAATGCCTACTTCATATCCCTCAACGAAATGGAGCAACGCGAGCAAGAGGAGGCGGAGGGGCGAATCAAGATGCTAATCAAAGACCCCGACCTACAAATAAACGGCAAGAATAAAGGGCATATCAAAATCCAGAGCAACCACCGATTTTGGTATGCGAGCAATCAACAACAACCCATAAAATCCAAGAAGGACGACCGCCGAAATTGTATAATGCGATTGAGCGATAAATTGATTTGTATGGATGAGGAGACCAAGCAACCCCGACCAGAGAATATCGCATATTTCAAGCGCATCAATGAATACATTGAGGACGACCGAGTGATAAAACTCATATACGACTTCTTCATTACCCGCCCCAATTTAGACACTTTCCATTTAAAACCTCAACCCATCACAAAATACCAGAAAATCCTCCAACAAGGCAATTCCGACCCGATTGGAGAGTGGTTGATTCAATTCACCCGCGAGAATTGGTATGTCCCAGAGACGAATCCGACGGTGGAGATTTTAGCGAAAGATATGTCGGCGAGATTCCAACAATGGCGCGACGCGCATAATTTCAAATATGAGTGTAATTCTACGGGATTGATGAGAAATATCAATATTCATATGATAAATTATCCCGATGGAGCAATCACAACTACAAATGAGGACAAGACACTCCATAAAAGTTGTGGGAATATGACCCGATTCAATATCGCATTGATGAAGACTCATTTAGGATTGGTTGAGGCGCCGACGGAGGTAGTAGTGGGGGGAGGAGGGCAAATTGAGAAATTGGACGACGACGGATTCGGAGAGGCATAATCGGGACAGCGGGACAAAGCGGGACAACAGGTAAGTATAAAAAGAGGGGCAACCCCCTTTTTTTATGCGCGAGTTTAATTTTTTCTGTTATGATTGTAAATTATTATGTTTGGGTATTGTATATTAGATGTCCGCCTTTGTAAAACAACCATCCGCAGCAGAGTTTAAAAAGCAATATCTCGCCTCTATGAAGCAGGATATTAGCAACCAGACCAAGAACTACCAAGCAAACCAAGTGTTTAAGGCAACCCAACAACCGAGCGCCCCGCCAGACACCCGCTCCATCACCGACAAACTTGCCGACAAAGAGGGACTCAAAGTGCTTTTGAGAGCAGAACTGATGAAGATTACTGACGGCGCAAACGCACAGTCCATTATATCACAATTAGGCGATGATGAATTGGAGTTTGCCTATAAGCAGTTTGGCGCATTGGAGCGCGAAATGAAGTCGCGATTTAAGAGCGGAGTCCCCGCCGAGGCATTTGTTAATTTCTTGGAGAGATACATTAAGCAATTTGAGGAAACTGGGGGTGTTGCCCCAACATTGGAGGAGGCACTCGGACCAATTAAGAGCGAATTGGAGTTGATTACTCGCAGAGGCAACAGAGCAGTTGAGGGTGCTACGGGAGAATACAATTCGCAGTTTGAGGGAGAGTTGCCTGCCGAGGACTGGTCTAATGTTAGAGCAAGCGGAGTGAAGGCAGTTTGGAGCAAAATCCGCAACGAACTCTTGCGTCAGTATGGAAGTGAGAAAGGACTCACACAGCAACAAATAGACCGCCGACAGAGTCTCAAATTGAAAATAGATAAGAGCGGGATGAACTCATCCAGCGAAAAGATTAGACAGTGGTGCGCCGAGAATCCTGCTGATTGGGAATATTTGAGAGCAATTTTAGCAACGACGGCGGGCGCAGGAATGCGAGGTGCTGGTGTCGCTCCCCGCAGAAGCAGAGGAATCACCAAGCGGGATTTAGTGCCTTTTGGTCGCTATTTTTTGGACGCTTGTAAGTTGGATGATGGCGTTATTCATTTAAAGAAACCCTGTGGCGCAAATGTGCCTGAAATACCGACCCGCCGAGTGAGTAAGGCGATTGGGGGTATTTTGAAAGGCATTGTAGGAGGCAAACTTCCGCAGTATGATGATATTGAACCTTTGAGCGATGATGAGAGGGGATATTTACACAATATTGTCCGTCGCGCAAAACTCAATAACCAAATACGCATACCGCAACCCAACAAGGACAAAGAGAATGCTGCGATGGAGCGTTGGGAATTATTGCGAGGACAAATACTTGCGGGTAATGATAATATTGAACTCATCAAAGAGTTCAAGGTGTTGCTCCTTAAATATATCAAGGAAGGACGTATCCCCCGCAGAGAAGCAAATGAGGTGCTTTACGAATTGATGGCGCTGGGGCATTAAAATCCCCGCATAATATAATGACTACCCCGCAGAACAAAGTATTATACGACAAGGCAAAGACAATTATTTATAAACAATACCCGAAACACTCGGCATACAGGTCGGGCGCTTTGGTTAAAAAATACAAAGAACTCGGCGGGACATATGAGGGCGCAAAACCGAGCGACGGACTTACGCGATGGTTTAAGGAAGACTGGGCGGACATTGGCGGGGAAGACTATCCCGTATATCGTCCGACTAAACGCATCTCGGCAGAGACCCCTTTAACCGCAAGCGAAATAGACCCCGCCCAAAAACGACGGCAAATTGCTTTAAAACAGAGAATAATGGGTCGGCGAAATCTGCCCCCTTTTATTGCGAAATGAATGTTGAATGATGAATGTTGAAAAAAATATCGTTTATGAAAATGATATTTTTTCGTTTTGAAAAAAAATGAAAACCACTATTCAATTTAAAATGACCCTTCATTATTCATCATTCATTTATTCATTTATGGGGAAAACAATATAAAAGCATCACCCCTAACAATGTAAATATGCCCTACACAAAGGAGTTGTTTATTGGTTTTGGAATATATTGCTTTTGGACTGGGGTTGCGTTTTTTACTGCTGGATTCTTGGGGGCGGTGATGAAAGCGCCCGACGCTGGGAATGCGCGGTATTTGAGAAGTCCGTATAATTGTTCGCCGTATGAGGTGCGAGAACCGAAAATTATTCGGGGGGTGGCGTAAGCACTTCCAATAACCCTTTGCGAAAGCGTTTGTCGGGTTCTTCTTCCAAGTCAATCAATAGGGGTTGAAACTTTTCGGCAGTTGCCTGTTTGTAAAGGTCAAGCAATTGGTCTTTTGAAACCCCGAGACCGAACTCGCTCATAATCATATTCACCTCTCGTTGTCCGCTCAACTTCAAGAGCACCATATAATTACAATTATTACGGATAATCTTTGGTATTCTATAATAACTTTGAGAAAGATAGATGACGGAGCAATTCAACTTACGAGCGCGAATGTAGTAATTTTCAATCTGCGACTGGTCTTTGGCGAGGACGAGGTCATCAAAAATGACGAGATGGTTGTCGTCTTTTTCCATCTTATCTAATTTAGGAGTGTTCTCAAGACCCTCCTTTATATTGATGCTCTCTGCTTTGAGTTGGAGGAAGCGATACAATGGTTCGTCTTTATTTCGGGTAATGATGTCTATGGTTTGGAATGTCCCTTTACCTCTGCTAAATAAGGAAATAAGATTCACAATGAAGTTTGTCTTGCCCGAACCTGATGGAGCAACAACACACATACGAAAGGGCAATTTGAGTTTATGTAAGTGAATGTTTGGATTTTCTGCTGTGTCTAATAGGTCTTTTGGAATGCGCTCATACATATTTACTATTTTAGTAGGCGCTGGTTCATCATCGGCATCTGTCTTTTTCTTACGAGGCATCTAATATACTATACCAAAACAAAATAATATATCCACATATTCTATAAATGTCTGTCTTTCATCCGCCATCGTATAATAGTGAAAGAAAGATGCCTGCTGTGTTTAATACCAAGTTTTTTAACAAAAATACATACGCCAAGATTGTAGGGAATGTAAAACCCAAACCAGAACCCAAACCTGAACCCGAACCCGAACCAGAACCCGAACCCGACCTAATGCTGATTTATGAGGGTTTAAAAGAAGTTGGAATCATTGAAGAAGCGCCAGTCCCCGCCCCTCCATCACCAGAAGAAAAAATCATTGTTATATATGAAGACGACCCTCAAATTGTTTTAGAGGTTGAAGAATTGCCTCAATAAAATCTATCTCTATATTAAGAAATGGCGACATACATACCTCCAACAGAGGATTTTTCATATCCCAACAGTTTTAACCCAATAGTATTTAGGTCGGCAGACGACAGCATATCAATAGCAGAGGGCGACACTCGGTATTTGCGCTTCCCAGTGAGTCAAGGAAGTGAAACTATTGCTGGAAACCTAACCATTACTGGGGAGGCATTTTGCGCCACTGTCCCGTCGGGAAACACCGCACTCGCAAATAAACTATATGTTGATAATGCTGTGGTTGGCGGGTCTATTTTGGGTTTAAATAATACTTGGACTGGGACAAATGACTTCAATAACTATTTACCAACATCATCTCTGACTCCATCATCGGGAACAGACCTAACTACAAAGACCTATGTTGATACAGCGTCAGCGTCTCTTTTGGGGACGAATAATACTTGGACTGGGACAAACGCATTTAATACATCGCTTCCAAC
>SXGQ01184775.1_pt1 | contig 29342 bp, 22 predicted proteins | sample 3178371 | NCBI WGS metagenome assembly SXGQ01 (sample SAMN11356859, study PRJNA531348) | freshwater metagenome | isolation source: freshwater sample F1-20 | place: China: Fuxian Lake, Yuxi | collected 2017-12-25 | reverse complement strand
TGGTCGACCCGGAACGGATCGCCGCCGCTGCGCAGGCGGGCGGCGAGCCCGATGCGGGCGGACCGGCGGGCGACATCGGGCGCCTTGACGGCAGCGCGGTGCTCGTCGGTCACGTCGCCGGTGAGGGCCGCGATCGCCACCGCCCGGCACCGGTCCACCGGAGCGAGGTCGGCGAGGGCCGTGACGTGGTCGTCCTGCACCCGCCGGCCGGAGATCCAGCCGAAGCCGGGCACGCCGCCGAGGGTGGCGCGGGCCCAGCCGAGGGCGCCGGCGATCACGATCACGAGCGGGAACTCGTGCGCGGCGCGGGCGGTGAGCTCGGTGCCGTGGTCGGTGCTGCCCCAGGCGGCCGACGCGGCCATGGCCGCGACCACCACGGCGACGAGCACCCAGTCGGTGCCCCACCGCAACCACGCGGTCGTGGCACCGATGGCGAACGCCACGAAGACCACCGCCAGAACCGGCTGCGACTCGGCCAGGCCGGCGCCGGGCACCAGCATGCTGCGGGCGGCGTGCACGCCCGCGTGGCCACCGAGGACCCACAGCGCGACCGGCACGGCGGCGACGGCGAGCGCAAGGGCCCAGCGGCGTCCTCCGGCGGCGGACATCAGCGCATCAGGTGAGCAGGGAGAGGGCGTCGAGGTCGATGGCCTGGCGGCCGTGGCGCTGGGCCATGGCCGTGAGCATGTCGTTGCCCCGCTCGGTCTCGGCGGCCTGGACGGTGGCGATGACCGTGATGACCATCCCCCACAGGCTGCCGATGCGGTAGTCGCGCCAGCAGTCGTCGGCGCCGTACTCGACGCCGGCGGCGCCGAGCTGGGCGCGGTACTGCTCGACGAGGTCTGGCTCGGCCGCCGCCCGGTCGGCGGGATCGGGGTAGCTGCCGCTGATGACGTAGGCGATGTCGCTCATAGCCGGACCGGCGCTGAGGGTCTGCCAGTCGCACACGACGAGGGGCGGGGCGTCCGGTGTCTGACCGAACAGGAAGTTGTCGGCCCGGAAGTCGAGGTGGATCACGCTCGGCGGGGTCTCGGCGCCCTTGCCGACCCAGGCCCCCACGAGGGACCCGAAGGCGGTGGCCATGTCGACGATGTCAGGGTCGAGGCGGTCGCCGAGGCGGTCGAGGAAGCCCGGCAGGGTGGCGCCGTACATCATCTGGGCGAGCATCGCGACCTGCTCCGGCGTCGGTGCCGGCTGGCCGGTGTCGAGGAAGGTCTCGAGCGTCGGGTCGCCCCACCGCGGCGCGTGCAGGGCCACGGCCTGCTCGAGCGCCAGGGCCAGCTGGTCGCTGTCGAGCCCGTCCAGCTGGTCGCCCTGTCGGCAGTCGGCCAGGTCCTCCATGAGCAGCACGAAGGCCGGCGCGTCGCCGTCGTACCGGGCGACGTGGCACTCAGGCGTCCGGATGCCGACGGTGGGCTTCACCTGGCTGTAGAAGAGGAACTCCTTCAGGTAGGTGCCGACGCCGAACGCCGCCATGGAGGCGCCGGCGTCGGCCGAGGGGAACTTGCCGACGAGGCTCGTCGGCCGGCCCTCGCCGTCGTCCCAGGTCAGCGTGAAGCGGGAGTTGCGACCGGTCTGGCCCGTGCCGATGTCGCCCACGTAGTCGACGTCGAGGACCTTGGCGCCGCGTGCGACGCCGGCCTCCTCGAGCGCATCGGTGAGCCACGGCGCGTCGACCTGCGACGGCTCGCTGCGGATGTCGGCCACGTGGTTCCCCCTGGTCCCGGTGTTCGGGACCAGGCTAGTGCCCTGGCAACACCCGTTGCCATCTGTCCGCTCAGACCGCCAGGAGTGCCCGCCGGAACCACAGCTGCAGGGCGGCGAAGTCGAGGACCGCCACGGCCATGGCGACGGCCACGAACCGGCCCGCTCCGGTCAGGTCGACGGTGGCGAGCACGACGACGGTCGCGACGATCCACGCGAGGTCCGCCACCGAGGTGGCCAGTGCGGTCAGGGCCAAGCGCCGGGGCGAGCGGGCACCGAGGGCCACGTCGACGGCGAACACGATGAGCCCGACGGACACGAGCCGGGTCCACCCAGGGCTCTGCAACCCGAGCCAGTCGACGAGGCGATCGGTGGCGGCGAGGCCGCCGACCCCGGCGGCGAGGGAGGTGGCTGCGTTCACGGTGAGCACCGTGCGGAGACGGTGGCCGGCGGTCGACGACCCGGCTCGGGTGGAGGTGGCGAACGATGAGGTGATGGTGGTCATGGACCGATCGTCGACCGGCTGCGGAAGGGTCGCCATCACCTGAGAGGTAATGGCGGCCATGACCGGTCGTCCGTACGGTTCGTCCATGGCCACCGCCACCCTCCCCGTCGGCGACCTCCTTCGGGACTGGCGCCACCGTCGGCGGCGCAGCCAGATGGACCTCGCCCTCGACGTGGGCGTGTCGCCCCGGCACCTGAGCTTCGTGGAGACCGGCCGGTCCCGTCCCAGCCCCGAGATGGTGCTCGCCGTCGCTCGCCACCTCGAGGTCCCCCTCCGCGAGCAGAACACCCTGCTGCTCGCCGCCGGCTACGCGCCGCGGTACGCCGAGACGTCGATCGACGACGAGTCGATGACCCGGATCCGCGCCTCGCTCCAGCGGATGCTCGACGCCCACGACCCGTACCCCGGCGTCGTCATCGACCGGCAGTGGGACGTGGTGCTGGCCAACTCGGCGGCGCTGGCCCTCGTCGCCGACGTGCCGGAGCACCTGCTCGGCCCGACCCTGAACGTCTTCCGGGTCTGCCTGCACCCCGACGGCCTCGCCGCCCGCACCCGCAACCTCCCCGAGTGGGCCGGGTACCTGCTGCACCAGATCGACCGCGCCGTGCGCCTCACCGGCGACGCCCGGCTCACCCGGATCGCCACCGAGGTCCGGTCCTACCCGAACATCGCCGCCCTCGGGGACCTGCCGACCGAGGTCGACCAGCCGCTGCTCGTGCCGGTCGTGCTCGACGTCGGCGGGGCGGACGTCGCCATGTTCACGACGCTGACCACCTTCGGGACGCCGAGGGACGTGACCCTCGACGAGCTGGCGGTGGAGCTCTTCTTCCCCGCCGACGACGCCGCCGACGCCCACCTGCGCTCGGCGGGCGCCGGCTGACGGGCAGTCGGGTTCACGAGGCGCCGAGCGCCTCGAGCATCGCGGCCGAGTCGATGAAGTACCGGGCCTCCACCGCCTTCCCGGCGACCACCCGCCAGACGTGGCACTCGGCGATGTCGAACGGCACGCCCGTCGCCCGCACGGTCCCGGCGGTCCGGCCGTGCTGCACGACGTGCTCGCCGGCCTGGAACATGGATTCGATGGTCACCGCCGACTCGATCCGCCCTCCGATGATGCGGCCGAACTCGGCCAACCCGTCGTGCCCTTCGAATCGGCCGCCCCACGGCAGCGCCGGGTCCTGCTGGATGACGACACCGGGGTCGATCAGCTCGAGGATCCGGTGGAGGTCCTTGGTCGCCATGGCGTCGTAGATCGCCTCGACGACGTCGATCGGTTCGGTGCTGGTCATCGTGCTCATCGTCCCACCTCGCACGAGACCTTGGGGTTCCACGGGGCCAGGTCGCCGCTGGGGTTGTTCGCGTACACCCAGGCGTGCAGGTCGAAGTGCACCGGCATGCCCGGCTCGTGGCCCGGCATGGGGCCGTCCAGCTGGTGCCCGAGCATCGTCGGTGCCGGGTCGCCGGCCTCCAGCTGACCTGGGGCGATGAACGCCATGTACTCCACGCCGACCAGCTCGAGGCGGCCGTTCTTCGCCGGTGCGAACAGGAGCACCTCGGGCATCGTCGGGTCGATGCGCCCGCCGTCGAGCAGCAAGGTCGGGTTGACCCAGTGCTGGCCCATGGCGCCCACGCCGGGCACCGCGGCGCAGGCCTCGGTCGGCTGGTAGCCGGCGGCCTGGGCGGCGGCGGGGTCGCGCAGTGCCTTGGTCGCGTCGCGGATGACCTGGCGCTGGGGGCCGGTGAGCTCGCCGGCGGGGGCCGGAGCAGGGGCCGGGGCGGGCACGGGCTCGGGATGGCCGCCGTCGTGGGCGCCGGCGGACGTGGGGGCCACGGCGAGCGTGGCGCCGAAGGTCAGTGCGGTGAAGGCCGCCGCGGCAGCCAGGCGTCGGTTGAGGTTCATGATCACTCCAGTCGCGGACCCGTCCATCGGGCCTCTCCACCACCATCCGGGATCCCGCCGGACCCCGCGACTGAGAGACCCTTACCGGGATCTGAAGAACCTCGTAAGCGAACGCTTCCTGCGGGGCACGGTCAGGCGCGGTACTGGCGGGGCCGCCAGATGGCGGTGTGGGCGGCGCTCCAGACCGGTCGGCCGTCGGCGGTGATCTCGACGTCGAGATCCACGAAGCGGTGGCCCTTGTGCTCGCGCTCGTCGGTGACGACGCCTCGCACCTCGACGAGCTCACCGTCGCGGACGAGGCCTCGGTGGTCGGCGCGGGTGCTGACGTGGATCCACGGTCCGAGGCGCACGCTGCTCGACAGGACGTAGTTCGCCTGCCGGGCGAGGAAGCCGGGGTGGGCCACGGCCCCGCCCTCGTAGACGTCGCTGGTCTCGCGGACGTCGGCGAGGTACTGGGCAGCGGGCCCGGCACGGTGGTGGAAGCGCAGTGTCCCGAGCACGGTCCCGGGGGCGAGCAGCGCTGCGTCGGCGGCGGGGACGGGCTCGGGGAGGTCCGTCACCCCGATGGTCCGGACCGCCGGGGCTTCGGCCAGCGCGGCACGGCCCTGCGCCCGCACGGTGCCGTCTGGACCGGTGGCCGTGAGCGAGCCGTCGTCGTCGAGCCGGCACACAAGGCGCTCGCCGTCGTAGACGGGCAGGAGGAAGCGGGCGTCCATCGTGCCGCGCTCGAGGAACCCGGTGCCCCAGCGGTCGACGCAGGGTCGGGTCAGGTAGGCCCAGACGTCGACGCCGGGCACGAGCCCGCCGCGGAACCCGAAGGTCGCCGCCACGGTGTCGTCGTGCATGCGGTTCGTGGACTCGGTCGCCGTGTTGAAGGCGACCACCTCGTGCTCCCAGGCCATGCGGCCGGACCGTAGCGGCGGTCACGTGGGGCATGGGCCGGCGCCCCCGGGGGTAGTGGCCTCGGGTCACCCCGACGACCGGAGGCCCTTCCATGCCCGACCAGCCCGACCTGCCCGGCGGCTCGAACGATCCCACCCGGGCGAACGATCCGATCGACCCGACCCGGGCCCAGGACCCCGTCGACCCGACGCGGGTGCAGCCGGGGGTGGATCCGACCCGGGCCGAGGACAGCACGTGGGCCAGGCCCGCCGCCGCCACCCGCGCGCCGCTCGCCGCCGAGCCGCTGCGCCGTGAGCCCGACGACGACCGCGACCGGAAGGGCGCCTGGTGGCTGTGGGCACTCCTCGCCGCGGTGCTGATCGCCATCGTGCTCTTCGCGCTGCTCGGCAACGGCGATGACGACGACGACGCCGTCGGCACGGACGACCAGACCGAGACCGACGACGGTGCTGTCGACACCGCCTCGGAGGACACCGCACCCGAGGACACCACCGCCGAGACCGCCCCGGAGGACACCGCCACCGACGGCGATGCGCCGACCGACACCACGGCCACCTCGGCCCCGGCCGCGGGTGGCGGCGCCGCTCCCGGCGCCGGTGAGGATCCCGGCACCGTGACCACCGCCAGCGACGGCACCGACCTGTTCACCCTCGTGCAGGGCGACGCCGGCGATGCGGAGCGCCTCGCCCCGTACGCCGGCCAGGACGTCGTCGGCGAGGGCGTCTCCGTGCTCGAGGTCGTCGAGGGTGAGGGCTTCTGGATCGGGGCCGACGACAGCCGCCGCATCTTCGCCCACGCCTCGTCCGGCGCAGCCACCGAGGTGCAGGTCGGCCAGCGCATCTCCTTCGACGGGTTCCTCAAGCCGAACCCGGCGGCGGACTCCGCCGACGTGCACGACATCCCCGAGGACCAGGGCGCCGAGCTGCACCGCCAGCAGGGCCACCACATCGAGGTCCGCTCGCTGACCCCGGCCTGACCCGCCACCCGTCTGCCACGCCGGGCCCTCGGTACGATCCCGGCGTGGCAGACGAACCCGGGGAACCGGTCCCAGGGGTCGACGCCCCGGCCCGGGCCGGCCGTCGCGTCGGCCGAGCCGTGATCGTGCTGCTGTCCCTGCTGGCCCTCGGCGCCCTCGTCAGCGCCGCCGCCCTGTGGTCGTCGCGGGCCGACCTGCAGGGCGAGGCCGATCGCCGGGACGAGGTGGCGACGGTCGCAGGACGGTTCGCCGAGGTCCTGCTCAGCTACGACCACGAGGACCTCGACTCGTCCCGCCAGGCCGTGCGGGACCTCGCCACCCCCGACTTCGCCGACGAGTACGTGGACGCGTTCGGCGCCGGGCTCGGCGGGCAGATCGAGAGCCTGGAGGCGTCGTCCTCGGCGACCATCCGTGAGGTCTTCGTGTCGCAGTCCACCGGGGACACGGCACGCGCCGTCGTCATCGCCGATTCCGAGATCCTCAGCGCGGCAGGCAGCCGCGCCACCGTGGGCACCTACCTCGACATCACCCTCGTCCGCCTCGACGGGCGGTGGCAGGTCGACGACGTCACCTCGGTGGCCAACGCCGGGTCCCGCATCGACCCGGTGCCGGGCGCGACGTCGACCACCTCGACGTCGACCCCCTGAACCTCAGGTCTCGGCCGGCTCCTCGACGTCCTCCTCGAGGGGCGCCGGCTCGTCGCCGGGCCCATCCCGGTTCTCCTGGCTCCTCTTCCAGAGCCACCAGGCCGCCGCAGCCAGGGCGAGCAGGAGCAGCCACGGCAGCGCACGCCGGATGAGCTGGGCCAGGAGCGGCTCGTCGGGCTCGTCGAGGTCGGAGGAGCCGGTGCGTCCGTCGCCGTCGGGATCGATGGGGCGACCGTCCGGACCGAGCTCGCCGCCGGCGAGGTCGTTGCGACCCCCGGGTCCGGCGGCGGCGCGCGCCCCGACGTCGGCTCCGACCGTGCGGCCGGCCAGCTCGCCGCACGCCTCGACGGTCGGCGCCACCGGGGCCGCTTCGCGCGTGGGGTACACGCGAGCGCCGTCGGCCTCGGAGAACAGGAGCGGGAGGTTCAGGAAGCCGCCGTCGCCGATGACGGCGTTGGTGATGTCGAGGGCCGTTCCGGAGTCGCGGATGGTGTCGCCGAGCGCCTCCGCGACGCCATCGGCGGTGACCGGTCCGAGCACGGCCAGGCCGTCGACGGTGCAGGCGAGCTGGGCGTCGGTCGCCGCGACGATCCGCAGCACCAGCTGGATGGCCGACGGTCCCTCCTGCAGCAGCTCCTCGATCGGGCTCCGGGTGTCGTCGAGGACCTGGGTGACGGCGTCGAAGGCGTCGATGCTCCGGGTGAGCGCGTCGCGGTTGTCGGCCAGCACGCCAGTGATGTCGCCGAGGTCGGTGAGGAACTGGTCGATCTCGTCGCCGTTCGCCACCGTGCGCTCCGTGAGCGCCCGGGATGCGGTGATGATGCGGCGGATGTCGTCGCCTCGACCGTCGAGCGCCGCGGCGAGCTCGTCCACCACGGTCCCGACCTGATCGGGATCGACGGCGGCCAGCAGGGCGTCCACGCTCTTGAACAGCTCGCCGTAGCTGATCGGGCTCGAGGTCCGCGCCAGCGGGATGCGGTCGCCGTCGCCGAGGCGGGGCCCGGTGGTCGGGTCGGTGCCAGGGGTCGGTGCGAGGTCGACGAACGGCTCGCCGATGGCCGACTTCCGGCGGGCCAGCGCATCGACCGCGAGCGGCAGCTCCTTGCCCTTGTCGATGCGCAGCACCACCTCGGAGTAGCCGTCGCGCAGCCCGGCCGAGTGCACCGATCCGATGGCGTGGCCGAGGTAGGCGACCTCGAACCCCTTGGCCAGCCCCGGCGAGCTCTCGAACTCGACGGTGACGAAGTCCGGGTCGTCGAGCGCGTCGACCTCGAAGAGGGTCGTGAAGGACCACACGATCACGATGACGCTGACCACCGCGAAGGCGGCCAGGTTGAGCAGCACCCGACCCCTCATCGCGCCGTCCTGGGGGTCGGGTCGAGCAGCGCGATGACCGCGTCCCGCCCGGCCTGCGGGACAGCCGGGCCGTCGCTCGGCACGACGATCGGGTCCTGGCCGGGGATGACGAAGGTGTCGAAGATCCCGTAGGTCAGCGCCTCGTGGTCCTCGATCATCCGGGGCAGCAGCGGAGCGGCGGTGCGCAGCGACTCGACGAGGGCGATGAGGGTGTCGGAGTCCTCGGCCAGGACGTCGGCGACCGGCGCGAGCTGGTCGAGGATGCGGTCGAGCTCGGCACGGTGCGGTGCCAGCACCTGGGAGTCGAGCGTGGCTGCGGCCCGGGTCAGCTCCTCCAGCAGCACGACGACCCGGTCGCCCTGGGCGGCGAGCGTGCCGGTGGCCTCGGCCGTCCGCTCGATCGAGCTGCCGAAGCGCTCCGCGCCCACGGCCAGGTCGCTGCCGAGCTCGCCGAAGGCGTCGATCGCCGCGACCAGCTGCTCGGACTGGCCGACCAGCCCGTCGCCGAGCTCGTCGAGGCGCTGGAGCAGCCCGCCGACGTCATCCCCCCGTCCGCCGACGGCGGTGGCGCCGGCGTCGACGATGTCGGCGACGTCGCGGCCCTCGATGGCGCGCAGGACGCCGAGCAGCTGGATGGTCAGCTCCTCGAAGCTGGCGTCGGCCGAGCTCGTCGGCAGCTCGTCGCCGTCCTCGTGGTAGGGCGGCGAGACCTCCTCGGGGAGGCGGAGCCGCACGTAGTTCTCGCCCAGCAGCGAGGTGGACGACACGGAGGCGACCGTGCCGACGGGCAGCTCGCGGCCGTCGACGATCGACATCTCGACCACGGCGTCGTAGCCGTCGAGGCGGAGGCCGGTGACGGTGCCGACGGTGACGTCGGCGATCCGGACCGAGTGCCCGAGCACCAGGTGCTGGACGTCGTCGAACCGGGCCACGAAGGATCGGTCGCCCTTCGGGCCGCCGGCCGTCTGCAGCGTGCACGCCCCGCAGGCGAGCACGAGCGCGACCAGGATCGAGGCGCGGGCGAGGACGGTGCGCCGCATCAGCACCCCGGATCCAGGATCGGCACGCAGACCCCGCCGCCGTCGCCCGGCGGCGGCACCGTCGGCACGGGCGGGATGGTCGGTCGGGGCAGCGTCGGGGTGGGGATGCTCGGCGTCGGGATCGTCGGCAGCGGGGGGATCGTGGGCACGGGGAGCGGGCCACCGGGGTCGCCGATCGGCGGCAGGAGAGCGAGCTGGTCGAGGATCTCCACGATCGGGTTGAGCAACGTCTGGGACGTGTACACCCGGGCCCGGACCGAGCGGTTGGACGGGTCGTACGCGTCGATGATCCCGACCTGGAACTCGCGCAGGGACAGGAGCAGCTCCCGCACCGCGCCGCTGTTCGCCTTCACGGTGAGCGCCACGGCGGCGAGGGTGTCCATGTCCTCCGGCAGCGAGGTCTCGTAGGCGCTGAGGAGCGACTCGCCCTGGGCGGAGAGCGACGTGAGCGAGGTGAGGAACCGGGCCAGCGAGTCGCGCTCCTCCGCCAGGGCGCCCGAGACCGTGGCGAAGTCGCTGAGCAGGTCCCCGACCTCGGTGTCGCGGGCGCGGACCACGTCGGCGAGCACGTTCACCTCCCCGGCGAGTGCCAGCAGCTCGTCGTCCTGGTCGGCCAGGTAGGGCACGAGCTGGGCCAGCTCGCCGAGCGCCTGGTTCAGCGTGCGCCCGTTGCCGTCGAGGGCACCGGCGCCCTCCTCGAGCAGCCGGCGCACGGACTCGGGGTTCAGGGACTGGAGGAGCTCGGTGATCGACTCGAGCGCCTCGTCGGGCTCCACCGGGATGATGGTGCGCTCCACGGGGATGCGGTCACCGTCGCCCAGCTCTCCGTCGCCGTCCCGCCAGGCCGGACCGAGCACGACCGTGCGCTCGCCGATGAGCGAGCTCGGCACGATGGCGGCGGTGGCGTCGGCGGGAAGCGGCACCTCCTCGTCCACCGTCATGGTCACGTCGATGCCGCCACCGGCGATCTCGATGCCGGTCACCTCCCCGACGGCGATGCCCATCACGAGCACGTCGGCGCCCTCGTAGAGGGCGACGGCGCGGGAGAACGAGGCGGTCACCTCGTACCCCGTCGGAGCGCCGCCGCCGCAGGACGCGAGACCGGACGCAGCGAGGACCGCGGCGAGGACCCCTCCCCCGATGCCGACGGCGCGGCGACGTGCGTGCGGCACGACGCTCACCTCCCGGACTCGATCAGCTCGGGCACCTGCACGAGGCCGGTGCCGGTGACGATCGAGTCGAGCCACGGACCCGAGCGGGTCGCCTCGCCCAGGCCCTCGACCGCCGGTCCGGCGAAGGCGAGCAGCTCGTTCAGCTCGGGGAGCCGGGCCCGCAGGGTGTCGGCCGTGACGTCGAAGTCGGCCAGCAGCACGTCGAGGCTCTCGCGGTTGGCCGTCACCAGCCGGTCGAGCTCGGCGACGGCCACGCTGCCCGATCCCAGCACGGCCCGGAGCTGGTCGCGGCGCTGGGCGACGACGTCCAGCAGGCGACCCGACTGGTCGATGAGCGCGAGCAGCGCCTGGTCCTTGGCTGCCAGCGCAGACGACACCTCGGTCGTGTCGTCGATGAGGGCGTCGATCTGGCCGCGGCGCTGGTTGAGCATCCGGGCCAGGACCGTGACGTTCTCGACCAGGGGCTCGAAGGAGTCGGCGTTGTCGGCGGAGATGTCGGCGAAGTTCTGGAGCAGCTGGTCGATCTGGTCGACGTCGTAGGCGTCGGCCGCCTCGGTGAACCGGCCGAGGGCGTCCTCGACGCCGATGGGGAGCCGGGTGCGCTCGATGGGGATGCGGCGTTCGTCGGCCGGGAGGTCGGCGACGTAGGGCTCCTCGACCGGACCGTCGAGGCGGAGGTAGCGACCGCCCAGCAGGGTGGCCAGGCTGATCTCGGCCGAGGTCTCGGTGCCGAGGTCCACCCCGCGGTCGACCTCCCAGGTCACGACGACCTGAGCCTGGCGGAAGTCGGGACGGACCGAGGTGACCTCGCCCACGTCGAGACCGGCGACCCGGACCTTGTCGCCGGGACGGATGCCGCCGCTCTCCTCGAACACGCCGCTCATCTCGTAGCGGTCCTCGAGGATCCCGAGCGTGCCGATGGCGAAGGCGGCGACGACTGCGAGGGTGGCGGCCACGAGGGTGAGGGCGCCGAGGGCGATCGGGCTGCGGTCGGCGAAGCTGCGGATGTGGAAGCGGCTCATGGTCGGAGCAGCTCCTCGAACACGTCGGCGGCGGTCGCTCCGGGCCGGTCGGTGGTCGGGTGCGGGCACGGCGGCGGGTGCTCGGCCGTGCAGAGGAAGTTGTTGACGAGCGCGTCGGCCCGGTCGGTGATGGTGTGCAGGTCGAACAGCGCGGGCGGGGTCAGGCGCAGGACGTCGTCGAGCAGCTCGCGGTTCTCCCGGGTCACCGTCCCGAGCGCGGCGAGGTCGCCGAGGATGCTGTCGAGGTTGCCGGCGTTCTCGGAGAGCAGCCCGGCCAGGCGCTCGCTGAAGCCCGGGAGCGTCGCGAGCGCGTCGACCAGGGTCTGCTCGCTCTCGTCGAAGGTCGCCGTGAGCAGCACGAGGTTGTCGACCAGCTGCTGGATCTGGCGGTCGCGCCGGGCGACCTCGCCGGAGATCACCCCGTAGTCCTCGATGACCTGCCCGATCGTGTCGCTCCGGGCGGCGAGGTTGCCGATGACGACCTCGAAGTCGCTCGTGAGGCCGGCGACGCGCTCGCGGTTGCCGCCGAGCGCGTCGTTGAGCGCGGTCACGAGGGTGTTCACCTGCTCGGGGTCGACCGCCTCGAGCAGCGGCCCGAGCTCGTTGACGAGGTTGCCGAGCTCGACGGCCGACGAGGTGTTCTCCATCACGTCGCCGTCGGCCAGCAGCTGGCGGGATTCGCCCGGGGTGAGGACGAGCTCGCGCACGTTGAGCAGGTTCTGGGCCCGGACGGCGACCTCGGAGTCGACCGGCAGCTCGACGGTCTCGTCGAGGTCGAACTCGACCCACGCCATGCCCGACCGCACCTCGACGCGCTCGACGCTCCCGATCGGGACGCCGGAGAGGCGGACGGGGTCACCCGCTCGCAGGTTCGTGGCGTCCTGGAACTCGGCGGCCAGGCGGTAGCGGTCGCTGCCGAAGTGGGTGCCGGCGATCTGCAGGCCGATCCAGACGGTGAGCGATCCGGACACGAGCAGGAAGACGGCGAAGCGCCAGTGGCGTCGGAGGCTCATGGCGTCCCCCGTGCCGGCGCCGGGCACCCGGCCGTGGTCGGCACGATGACGCACGGGTCGAGCACGACGATGGAGCGCACGACCCCGCCGAGGCGGCCGTCGCCGATGTCCCACTGGATCAGGTCCTCGCCGAGGAAGCGGGCGATGCGCTCGTTCGATGCCGTGAACGTCGGCAGCTGCTCGAGCTGGGCCACCAGCACGGCGGTGACCCGGTCGAGGCCGGCGACGAGCGGGGCCAGGTCGGGTCCGGCGGCCTCGATGGTGGTGGTCAGGTTGGCCGACAGCTGGGAGGCGGAGAGGGCGAGCGACCCGAGCTCGTCCTCGTTCTCGCGCAGCAGGTCCACGACCGATGCACCCCTCTCGGTGATGCGCACGAGCTGATCGCCCCGGCCGCGCAGCGCGTCGCCGACCACGACCGCGTCGCCGAGCAGCGCATCGATCGACCCGCGGTTGTCGATGAAGTCCTGCGCCAGCTGGTCGGAGGCGTCGATGGTGGCGCCCAGGTCCTCGCCGAGGCCGTCGAGGCCGCGCGCCATCTCGGTGAGGATGGTGCCGAGCTTCTCGGGGTCGAAGGAGCCGAGCACGTTCGAGAACGTCTCGAGGGTCTCCACGACCTCGGAGGGTGCGACGGTCGAGGCCAGCTCCGCCCCGTCGGCGAGAAACGGGCCTGACCCCTCACCGTCACCCGGGATGATGTCGACGAACTTCGGGCCGAACACCGAGAGCGGCTCGATGCGGGCGGTGGCCGACTCGGGGATCCGCACCTCCTTGCGCATGTTCAGGGTGAGCTCGACCGTGCCGTCGTCGAGCAGCTCGATCTTCTCGACGCCGCCGACCGTCACGCCGCGCACCTTCACGGTGCTGGTCTCGTCGAGGTTGAACCCGGGGCGGGTCACGAGCGCGGTGAGCTCGTAGTCGTCGGCGTAGGCCCCGCCGGCGGCGCGCAGCATCAGACCGGCCAGGCCGAGGACGAGCACGAGCCCGATGAGCCCGACGAGAGCGAGGCGTCCCTGCGACGGGATCGTCCGGCTCACCCGGTCAGCGTCACCGTCGTCGAGGTGCCCCAGAACACGTAGGACAGGAACAGGTTCACGATCACGATCACGACGATCGAGGTGCGGATCGCCTTGCCGACGGCGACGCCCACGCCTTCGGGTCCGCCGGTGGCGTGGAACCCGTACCAGCAGTGGATCAGCACCACGAGCACGGCGAAGACGAGCGCTTTGGCCAGGCTGTAGAGGACGTCGATCGGCGGCAGGAAGAGCCGGAAGTAGTAGTCGTAGACGCCCCTCGAGAGCCCGAGCAGCTGGGTGGTCACGAACTCGGCGGCGAAGAAGCTGGCGAAGAGCGAGATGAGGTAGAGCGGCAGGATGGCGATGAGCGCCCCGAGGATCCGGGTCGACACCAGGTAGGCGACGGGCGGGATGCTCATGACCTCGAGCGCGTCGATCTCCTCCGAGATGCGCTTCGCGCCGAGCTCCGCCGTGAAGCTGGACCCGACCTGGGCGGCGAGCGCGATGCCGGCGATGATCGGCGTGACCTCGCGGACGTTGCCGAAGCTGGTGACGAGCCCCGTGAGCGACTCGGCGCCGAGGGAGCGCAGCCCCTCGTAGCCCTGGATGCCGACGGTGGCACCCGTGGCCATCGACATGGCGCCGATGACGAAGACCATCCCGCCGCCGACCACGACCGCACCGGTGCCGACGACGATGTCGGAGATCTGCCGGCCGACCTCGGGCAGGAACCGGCGCCGCAGGATGATCTGGGTGACGATGGCCCGCAGGGCCTGGCCGGAGAAGCGGACGAACGAGCCGAGCTGGGCGAAGGCGCCGATCGGCCGGACCGAGGCGCGCTGCACCCGGCGCACGATCCGCTGGGCCCGGGGGGCCGTGGTGATGCCGGCCATCAGATCGTCGGGGGGTAGAGGGTCAGGTAGATGGTGGTCAGGACGTAGTTCAGGATGAAGACGGCGAGGAAGGTCTGCACGACCGCCTCGGTCACGCCCTTGCCGACGCCGACGGGGCTGCGGTCGCAGTTCATGCCGCGGAAGCACGCCACGACGGCGGCGACGAACCCGAAGATGGCCGCCTTCAGGAGCGCGATGCCGAGGTCGGGGAGGCGGACGATGGAGGTCGCGCCGTCGAAGAACGCACCCGGCGACACGCCCTGGATGAGCACGTTGAAGAAGAACGACCCGGCGGTCCCGGCGGCGATGACCACCGACACCAGAAGCACGCCCACCGTCATCGCTGCGTAGAGGCGAGGGGTGACGAGGCGGTGTGTCGGGTTGACCGACATGACCTCCATGGCGGCGAGCTCGTCGCGGACGTTGCGGGCGCCCATGTCGGCCGCCATGGCCGAGCCGCCGGCGCCGGCGATGAGCAGCGCCGTCGCCACCGGCGCCACCTGCTGGATCGTCGCCGTCACCGCTGCCGCACCCGTGAAGGACTGCGCTCCGATCTGGGACACGAGCTGGCCGAGCTGGAGCGAGATGGTTGCCCCGAAGGGGATCGAGACCAGCATCACCGGGAGGATGCAGACCGAGGTGAGGAACTGGCACTGGTCCAGGTACTCGCGGAACCACCGCTTGATCTGCCAGCTGGTGCGGAGTGCCTCGAGCGCGATCGCGGTCATGCCCCCGACCGCGACGACGAACTTCTTCGGCATCGCCAGGACTGCTCCGGCTCCGTCCAACTCACCCCCAGGTTCTGACCGAACACCCGGGCAGCGATGTCCGGGTCCCCTCCGCGCAACCTAGCCCCGTGCCCCCGGAGCGGAACCCCCGAGCGTGAACTCCCGGCCCCGTCGGAACGCGTCAGGTCAGGCGCGGTGCTCCGGCACGTACGCCCCGGCGCGGAGCTCGGAGACCAGCGCAGCCACCGTGACCACGGCGAGGATCGTGAACGCAGGGATGTCGAAGCCGGGGTTCCCTCCTCGGTCCCGGTCGATCACGTGCGAGACGACGTGGACGACCTGGAACGCGCTCAGACCCGAGAGGCCGGCGACGAGCGCCCTGGGCTGCACGGCAGCCACGACTGCGGCGACCCCGACGCCGAACATCGCCGAACCGATGTCGCGCACGAAGTGGGCGTTGTACGGCTCGAAGGTCGCCAGGACGTCGAAGAACGATCGGGGCGACGCGAAGGCCCAGAGCCCCTGGGCGGCGACGGCGACGCCGAGGACCAGGGTGAGCAGATGCGTCCAGCGGTTCATCGGTGACCGTCCTCTGCGACGCCGCGGTGGCGCCCGCTCCCGCCATCCTGCCCGGCCAGCGCGGTGGCCACCTCGCCGATGACCGCGATGCCCTCCACGAGCTGCTCGTCCGAGAGGTACGGGGCCGGACCGACGCGCAGCCGGTCGGCCCTGCTGTCGGTGAGCACCCCTCGCTCGGTCAGCGCGGCCCGGACCTCACCGGCGTGCGGGGTGACGAGGGAGAGGAAGCCGCCGAGGCCCGTGGTGGGCGTGGTCCGGTCGCGGTCGATCACCTCAGGGGCCAGACCGAGCCCGTCGAAGGCGGCGGCGAGCACGCCCAGCTGGTGCTGGTACGACGCGTGCAGCAGCTCCGGGGTGAGGCCCTGGTCCTCGAAGAACCGGAACACCCGCGCCCCCCGGTAGGTGCTGGCCGGGTCGTACGTGCCCCCGGCGAACCGGCTCGCGGGTGGACCGTAGGCCACGTGGTGGGGGTCGTCGCGGCGCATCGTCAGGAGGTCGAACTCCGCGAACCAGCCGGTGATCGCAGGCCGGACGTCGTGGGCGTGGGGCGGGATGCGCAGGATGGCGTTGCCCTCCCCGAGCTGCAGGTACTTGTAGCCACCGCTCGTGATCCAGGCCTCGCCCAGGCCGAGGTCGTGGATGCCGAAGGGGATGGTGCCGAGGGCGTGGTAGGCGTCGACCAGGAGCTCGGCGCCGTGGCGTTCGCACGCCGCCGCCGTCACGGCCAGCCCAGGGACGACCTGCGCGGTCATGAACAGCACCGCCGAGATGCCCACCATCGCCGTGCGGTCGTCGACCTCTTCGGCCACCCGCTCGGCCAGCGTCGCGACGGGTTCGGTCGGCACCCGGACCACCTCGAGGCCCTCCTCGGCCAGCCGGTCGAGCTGGCGGCGCAGGGCATGGAACTCCGCCTCGGTCGTCACCACCCGGGGACGCCGGCGCAGGTCGAGGCAGGACAGGAGCTTGACGACGAAGTCGTGCGTGCTCGGACCGACGGCCACGGCACCGTCCGGGTCGCCGAGGAACCTCCGGTAGCCGGCGCGCACCGCTTCGACCTTGGCCTCGGCCAGGGCCCACTTGCCGTCGACGGCCGATGCGGCGTCGGTGAAGGACTCGAGGAGGCCCTCCTCGGCGACGTCGGGCCAGGCCTGGTGGGAGTGCCCGGACAGGAAGATCCGTTCCCCGTCGACGCCGAAGCGGGAGTAGTGCGGCGCCAGCGCGTTCGGCGCGAGCCGGAGGTCGTCGAGTGTCAGGGTCACGGTCGTCCTCGCTCGGTCCGGTGCTCGGGACCCAGGGTCCCACAGCACCGGACCGAGCGAGGGTCGTCAGCTCGAGCGGCGCTTCGCGGCCTTCTTGGTGCCCCCGCGCTTCTTGCCCGCCGACTTCTTCGACGCGGCCTTCTTCGCCGCAGACCGCTTGGTGGCGGACTTCTCGGTGGCGGACCCCTTCTTCGAGCCGGAGGCCTTCTTGGTCGCCGACTTCTTCGCCGCCGACCGCTTCGAGCCCGACGTCTTGCCGGCCGACTTCTTCGTGGCCGCTTTCTTCTTCGTGGCCGCCTTCTTCGACGCCGCCTTCTTCTTGGCTGCCGACTTCTCGGTCGCCGCCTTCTTCTTGGTTGCCGACTTCTTGGTCGCCGACTTCTTGGCCGTCGACTTCTTCGCTGCGGACCTCTTCGCCGCCGGTCGCTCGGACGCGCTGTCGCTGCCTCGACCGAACCAGCCCTTCACCCGCTCGATCAGTCCCTCGGTGCTGGGGGGCTCCTCCTCGGGCTCGGGCCCGCCGACCTGCAGCATCGTCAGGCGCAGCCGCGCATCGGCGGCCCAGGCGAGGGGATCGTCGTCGCGCTCCTCGAGCGCCTCGACGGTCGACGCCAGCCCGTCGCGCATCGCACCGGCGGGCAGGACCTCGCCGAGCTGCGCGAGGGCGTCGCGGTTCGCCCGGTCGAGCGTCTCGGCGACGAGGACGGCATCGAGCATGGCCATCTCGGCCGCGATGGGGTCGATGCCGCCGGAGCCGAGGTAGGTGGCCTCCCTTGCCTTCGTGTCGGCCGCCTCGGCGGCCCGAGCCAGCGGCGAGACGTACGACGGGTTGCCGCCACCAGCGACCACCAGGTCCTCGAGGAGCTCGACCTGGCGGACCGAGTCATCGGTGAACTGCTCGTACTTGGCCCGCAGGACCGGGTTCTCGGTGCGGTTCGCGACGGAGCGGTACAGGTGCGTGCCGCACCGGGCGTGGGTCAGGCAGGCGCTGAGGAAGTCGGCGACGAAGGCGGCGTCGACGCCGTCCATGGCGAGCTGGTTGGCCAGGCCCTGGTCGGTCTCGGTCTGCTCCAGCTCGACGTAGACGACCTCGTTGGCCTTCGCGGTCGCGCCGGTGTCCTTGGTCGGGGTGAGTGTGCGCATGACGTCCTCTCAGCGGCCGGCTGCGGCGTCGCGCAGCTCGGGGATCGGGTTCTCGCCTTCGGTCTCGTCGCGGAGCTCTCGGCCGGCGGCGGCCCGGTTCTGCTCGATGACCTGCTCGCTCGGCGTGCCGTCGGTGTTGACGACGTCCTGGTAGCGGAAGTAGCGGTGGTCGGCCGGCAGCGACTGCACCGGCACGTAGTCGAGGCCGTCGGCGCGCAGGTCGACCTGGGCGGCGAGCACGTCGCGGACGTACTGCTTGTTGGGCTCGAAGGTCACCGGCGTGTCGGGCAGCTCGTCCGGCAGGATCTCCTCGGGCTCGATGCCGTCGAAGCGACGGAGGAGGTCGCAGGCGACCTGCAGCTGGCCGATCTCCATGTCGAGGTGCAGCTCCCAGATGGCCCGGATGCGACGGTCCTCCTCCTGCTGGAGCATCGACCAGTACAGGTAGACCTCCAGGTACTCGTGGAACACGAGCTGCTTCAGCCAGCTGTCGAGCGGGTCGAGCAGCGACTCGTAGTGCGTGACGTGCTGCTCCTCGATGAGGGCGATCTCGGCGTACAGGCCACGGGCGACGGGCTCGATCCAGTCGGTGCCGTGGTTCATGTAGAAGTTCATCGTCTGCTGCTCGGCGCCGATGATCGTCATCACGTGCAGGCGCGACAGCGGGTCGACCGTGTGGGTGTCGTAGTGCCCTCGCACCTCGTCCTCGGGGTGCCGGTGCTCGACGACGGTGGGCCGGCCCGGCGTGATCTCGGTGAGGTGGTCGGTGAGCGCGGTGGCGTCCTTGCCGTCGATCAGCTCGTAGAGGTTGGCGTACCGGTACAGGTGGTCGAAGTCCTCGAGCAGCGCGAAGTCGAGGGCCTGCTTCAGCATCGGGTCGGGTTCGTGCCGGGCCAGCCAGGCGGTCAGGTCGACGGCCACCTGCTCGTACCCGATGGTGGTCTCGAGCGGCGACTGGTCACCGGGGTTCAGCCCGTTCACGACCTTCTGCTGCATGGCGTCGACCCGGCGGCTCATGGCCAGCGCCCGCTTGATCTCGAGGTTGTCGGTGTGGCGGGCGAACTGGTGGGAGAAGAGGATCGACTCGACCTCGGTCCCGTTCATCAGGATCACCCGCGTGCGGGTGTAGGGGTCGACCTCGAGCTTGTCGAACGGTTCGACGTTCATCTCCGACCAGCTGCGGAACTGGTCCTCGACGGGCATGCCTGGGTGATCCAACGGGTTCATTGAGGGCTCCGATCGATGCGCTGATGCCCTCCCTCACCGATCGGGCGGGAGTCCCAGAACCGAGCGGTCGCCTCGAGCGGCGGATTGGCTGACGCGGGACTGCGGAACGGGGCGGCCGCGCCCCGTTCCGCACTCCGATGCGCCTGGTTCAGAAGAGGCCGCTGAAGAAGTCCGCCACGTCGTTGCCGAAGTCCTCCAGGGCGCCGCCGATGGCGGTGAACTCGCTGGCGAGGTAGCCGGCGCCCAGCAGGATGCCGTTGAGCACGGCGTCACCAAGGGCGCCGAACTCCTCCTCAAGGATCGCAACGACCTGATCGGCCGTCGCTCCGATGTCCTGGAGCAGCGCAGCCGCCTCGGCCGCGCTCTGGTTGAAGACGTCGTTCAGCGCCGTGCCGATCTGCTCGAACGTGTAGCCGGCGTCCTCCAGGAGCTGGGCTGCGCCGGCGGCAGTCTGTCCGTAGATCCCCACCAAGGCTGCGGCGGTTTCGGTGACGCTCGCCCCGATCCCCTTGAGGACGCCGGCCATCTCCCCTTCCAACTGGCCGAACGAGACCTTCAGCACCAGGGCGAGCTGAAGCGTGTCGGCACCGAGCCCCTGGAGCAGCAGCGCCGCCTCCGTTGCTGCCGTGCCGAAGGTGGTCTGCAGCGCCTCGCCGACCTCGACGAAGGAGAAGCCGACCTCGTCCAGGAAGCCGGCGGCTGCCTCGCCCAGCAGGGAGAACTCCTGCTTGAGAGCGTCGGCCACCTCGAGCACGCCGAAGCCGACGTCGTGCAGCAGCTTCGCCGTCCCGGAAGCGACCTCGTCGTAGACCTCCGCCAGGGCGCCCGCGATCTGGACGCTCGTGAACTGCACGTCCTTGAGCAGCTGCGTCACCTCGGCCGCACCGGCGTCGTAGATGCCCTTCAGCCCCTCGGCCACCTGCTCGACGGCGTAGCCGGCCGCCTTCAACGCAGCCGCCGCGCCAGCTGCGGTCTGGGCGTAGACGTCCTCGAGCGCACCAGCCACATCGACGACGAAGAACAGCTCGGTCGCCTTGAGGGTGGCGGCAGCGACCGCACCCAGCTCGTTGCCGATGTCGCGCAGGACGACCGCAATCTGCTGCACGGAGTAGTCGAGCTCGGCCAGCACCTTGACGATCTCGACCGTGGACAGGTCCAAGGCATCCTGCAGCGCTGCACCGACAGCGACGAAGCCGAACTCGGCCTCGTCGAGCAGGTACGCGATGTCCTGCGCAGCCAGGTCGTAGACCTCCTCGAGGGCGACGGCGATCTCGGTGACCGCCACCCCCGCAGCGGCGAGCGCGTCGGTGAGCTCCTGAGCGCTGAGGTCGTACGCCTCGGTGAGGGCCTGAGCCAGTTCCGTCGTTGCCACCGAGAAGCCGTCGACCAGGAACGCCGCCGCCGCTTCCGCCTCGCCGTAGAGCGTGGTGAAGACCTGGTCCAGCACGATGCTGGCGTCCAGGATTGCGTAGCTGAGCGCGAAGAGCAGCGCCACGGCCTCCTGACCGCTCAGGTCGAAGACGTCGACGACCATCTGGATGAACTCGAGAGCGTCCAGGCCGGCCGCCGTGAGGACCGCAAGGGCGTCGGCGTAGCCGGTCTCGAAGGCGACCCCCAGGTCCTCGAAGGCGACGACGACCGCGCCGACCGAGTCGGTGGCCGCTCGGGCCACGTCGTTGCCGAAGTCGACGAAGGCGGCCGCGGCGACCAGCGCAGCACCGCTGACCCACGGCGCTGCGATCATGTACCCGTCGATCAGGCCGTTGACGATCTCCGGTCCGAACTCGGCGATGACGTACTCCAGGCTGATCCCCAGCGCGGCGCCCGCCATCGCGCAGGCGAACGATCCTGCGCCGGAGCTGATCGCCAGGCAGCCGAGGGTGAAGCCGACGTTGATGGCCAGGCCGGTGGTGGAGGCCACGCACTTCTCGACCGGGCCGTGCTTGCAGTTCTCGACCGTGACGTAGGCCTGCAGCCCGATGCCGACCAGCGCGAAGCCGAAGCCCACGCCCTTCACGATCTTGGCCTTCTCCGCTGCCTTGGCCGCCTGCACGGCAGGTGCGGAGGCGGCGGAGGCCTTGGCGACGTAGCCGAAGACCTGGGTGGCCACCTTCAGGGCGAGGTCCGGGCCCTTGGCGATGACCTTGAAGCCGACGTCCACGCCCTTGGTGGCCAGCTTGGCGTTGTTGACGTCGTTGGCCGACTGCGTGGTCTGGCCGGCGAAGACGGTGGCAGACGAGATCGTGCGTCCGGTCGGGTCGGTCCTCAGGGTCGGCTTGTTGCCGACGAAGGCGTACGCCGACTCCATCGCCATGCCTGCCGGTGTGACCGCCGGCTCGCGCTGGGTGAACCGTCCGGTGTCCGGGTCGTACTGCCGGGCCCGCATGTTGTAGAGCCCACTGACCCGGTCCAGCTGCTGGGCGTGGAACAGCAGGTCCACGTCAGCGTGACGGGGACCCTTCCCGGACACCTCGCCGTAGGCGGAGTAGTGGTAGGCGGCCACCAGCTCGCCCGCCGCATCGGTCACGGCGTTGGTGCTGCCGATCGGGTCGAGGTGGAAGAACAGGACGTCCTCGCCCGTCTGCGCAGCGATCGGTCCCTCCCCGTGGAGATAGGACGTGGTGACGTCGCCGGTCTTCTCCTGCGCCAGCTGCGGCAGGGCGCCGAACGGGCTCCAGGTGTAGGTGGTCGTCGGACCGTCGCCAGAGCGGCTGGTGCGGTTCCCATCCCCGTCGTAGCCGTAGGTGACGGTCTTCCCGCCGGTGGTCACTGACACGAGACGCGCCGCAGCGTCGTACGTGTAGGTCGCAGCCGGCTTGTCGCCACCGCTGCGCCCGGTCACCGCTCCGCTGCGGTCGTAGGTCCAGGTCGTGCCGGAAGAGTCGGTCACGATCTGGTCGGCGGGACCGTACGTCCACTGACGACCACCGGCGGAGGTGCGGTTCCCGACCGCGTCGTAGCGTAGATCTGCTGCCGGCGGAAGGATCAGCGCTCCGGGCGACGGTGGATCGGCGAGGACCGCCGGGGCCGGTGCGCCTTCGGCCGGTCCGGCCGGGACGCCGGTCACGGGCCCTGTCGGGTCGGTGGGCAGGCCGACCGGGAGCTTCTCCGCAGCGTCGTCCGTCTTCACGGTCGTGCGTGCCCCGGCCAGCCGGCCGCTCGCCTCGTAGGCGTAGCCGTGCTCCACGGTCTGGCCGAGGGCGCTGCTGCGCTGGGAGAGCCGGTTGCCGCGCGCGTCCCAGGTGTAGGCGTCGTGGGCCAGCACCGAGCCGCCGAAGCGGACGGTCTGGTCGAGCAGGTTGCCGTCTGCGTCGAAGGCCCGCGTCTGCAGCACGCCGTTGGACAGCGCCAGCCCGGTGGCCCGGCGCTCGCCGTCCCGCATGTACGCGGCGGCCACGTGGCCGGCCTCGCCTTCGATGCCGGTGCGGACCGACATCAGGTTGCCGGCCTCGTCGAGGCCGTAGGTGACCTGCTTGCCGCCCGGGTAGGTCTCGACGACGCTGCCCGGGGTGCCGTAGTCGTACGTGAAGCCGGCTGCTGCGATCAGGTTCCCGCGGGCGTCGTAGTCGGCGGGCACGCCGTCCAGCGACCGCCGGCGGCCGCGGTCGTCGAAGGTCTGCAGCACGTCGACCGGCTCGTAGCCCTCGCCCCGGTACTCGGTCTTGAGCGCGTTGCCGGCGGCGTCGAGCGTCAGCGCGGTGCTTCGGCCCTCGGGATCCGTCGTCCGCACCAGGCGACCGTCGAGGTCGTAGCCGTAGGTGGTGCGCTGGCCGCCGACCGTCATGGACGTCGGCCGCGACATCGGGTCGTAGGTCCAGGTGGTGACGCCGCCCCGGCTGTCGGTGCGGCTGACCACGTTGTCCGCCAGGTCGTACGCGTAGCTCGTCGTCCCCTGATCGTCCTTGACCGTGCTCACGTTGCCGTGCGAGTCGTAGCTGCGCGTCCCGGTGCCACCCGACGCGTCGCGCGTCGCGATGACGTTCCCGACGCCGTCGTACCTGGTCCAGCTCTCGAGCCCGTCGCCGACCTGTCGCACGACCCGGCCCAGGGCGTCGAACTGCTGCTCGAGCACCTCACCGGTGCTGTCGATCGACCGCACGACGTTGCTCGCGTCGTCGAAGACGTAGCGGACGTTCGAGGTGCCGGTGGCGGTGAGGACCTCGCGCCCCAGGCCGTCGTAGCTGTGCTCCGTGACCAGGCCGGTGGGCGACCTCTCGAGGAGGACGTTGCCGGACCCGTCGTACTCCTGCGTGGTCGTCCCGGCGGGTGACGTCGTCGTGCGGGTGAGGCTCGCCTCGTCCCAGCCGAACGTGGTCGTCTCGCCGAAGGTCGTGGACGACAGCGTGTCGCCGGCGTCGCTGTAGGTGTTGCTCACCTCGCCCGTCGGGGTGCTGGCCGCCAGCACCTTGCCGGCGGCGTCGAGCGTCCAGCTGCTCACGATGCCGAGCGCGGACTGGAAGCGCGTCGTTCGACCTGCCTCGTCGAAGGTCGCGGTGCTGCCCGCGCCGTTGAGCGGCACGCCGGCCAGGTTCTGCTCGACCGTCCGGATCGTGTTGCCGAAGGCGTCGTTGGTGAAGACCTGCTTGCCGATCGGGGTCGTGGTGGACAGCAGCAGGCCGAAGCTGTCGTACGTCATCCGGGTGGCGCCTGCGCCCGGTCCGGGCGGGCGGACCGAACCGAGGTTGGCCCCGTTGTAGACGTAGGTGGTGATCCGGCCGTCCGCGTCGGTCTGGGTCAGCATCCGGTGCTGGGCGTCGTAGGTCCACCGCTGCACCGCGAAGGCGCCGCCGCCCAGCGGGCTGCTGTGGCTCGACAGGCGCCCGGCGGCGTCGTAGGTCAGGAGCTGGACCCAGCCCGCGGGGTCCTGGACGTGGGTCAGGTTGGTCTGGGCGTCGTAGCCGTACCGCAGCCCGCGCCCTTCCGGCAGCGACTGCCGGACGAGCACGTTGCCCTTGTACTCGTCGACGTAGCTCGCCCGTCCGCTGGCCGTCGCGACCGAGCGGGTGCTCGTGCCGGTGCCGTCGGTCATCGCCCAGGTGAAGGTGCTGTCGGCCCGGCGGGCACTGCCGCCCTCCACCACGGAGGTGACCCGTCCGGCGCCGTCGTAGACGACTGCCAGCCGGCTGGTCCCGTCCGGATCGGTGATCCCGCTCAGCCGGCCCCCGGCGTGGCCGTAGCTCCACGGCTTGCCGAGGACGTCGGTCACCCCGGTCAGCAGGCCGTCGACGTAGCCGTAGGAGACGGTGCGCCCCGCCGGTGTCCGCAGCGACGTCACGCGACCGGACTCGGTGGTCACGGCGACGACCTGCGGCTTCTTGGCGTCGGTGGTGGCGACGAGGATCTGGCGCAGCTGGCCCGCTTCGTGGGTGAAGCGGAGTCCCTGGCCGTTGGCGTCGGAGTAGGACACCAGCTGGCTGCCGGCCACCTCGAAGCGGGTGCCGTCGTAGCGCACGACCGTGCAGGTCTTCGCGGTGCAGGTCAGGGTTGCCCGGGCGCCGGGCGGCGCCACCCAGGTGCCGTTGCCCTTGCCCCGGGTGAAGACCAGGCGCTGGCCGTCCTCGCCGCGGACCGTGGCCGTGGTTCCGGGGCCGTCGATGGTCACGGCCAGATCGAGCACCGAGCTCCAGCCTGGGCCGAAGGCACCCGCTGCCGTGTCGGCCGAGTTGTAGGTGCGCGTGAGGACGAGGTCCTCCCCGACCCCTGCGACCTGCAGGTCGGTCACGCTGGTGAGCAGTGAGCCGGTGGCCGTGTTGACCGAGTCCTGCACGTCGGTCGGGTTGTTGCCGTAGACGCGGCCGCCGAAGGTCTGCGAGACCGGGACGCCCTTCGGAGCCTGGCCGAGCGCGGCAGGCGCGACCGGCACAACGTTGAACGGCAGGCTCTCCGCACGCAGCCCGCCGTGGGTGGCGGTGAAGGTGTACCCGCCACCGATCACGCCGACGGAGCAGCCGCCGAACGTCGCGAGGCTGTCCGTCAGCCCGGCCGAGGAGCACGAGGACGAGGCGCCGGCGATCCCGGTGCCAGGGGTGAGCGCCAGTGCGACGCCTCCGCTCGCACCTGCTGCCGGGTTGCCGCCCGCGTCAGCGACCAGGACCTGCGGCTGCGCATCGAGCGCCTTGCCGGGCGTTCCCCGCTGCGGCTGCCGGGTGAAGAGCAGCTGCGTCGCCGGGCCCGCCGCCACCTGGAACTCCGGACTGGTGGCGCCGGAAAGGCCGCGCGCCGACGCCGTGAGGTTGTACGTGCCGATCTTGTCGACGGCGCAACCCGCAAAGAGCGCGGAACCGCTCGCCACCTGGAGCGGGTCGGCGGCGCAGGTCAGCGTCCCGCCGTTGGGATCGGTCAGCGCGAGGTCGACGTCGGCCTCGCTGGTGACGACGAGGTTGCCGCCGGCGTCCTCGACCGCCACGACGGGCTGCTTCTCCCATGCGGTGCCGCCGGTGCCGTCCCCAGGCGGGGTCCGGAAGTCGAGGTGGTGCGCTGCGCCGACCGAGACGTCGAATGCTGCGGTCGTGTCGATCGCAGTGGGCGTGCCGGGCACCGTCGCCTGCAGGCGATAGCCCTTCCCGGCCAGGTCGATGTCGCAGTCCCTGAAGTTGGCTACGCCGCCGGTGGCGGTGGCTGTCGGGCTCGGGCAGGTGAGCACCGCGCCCTCGGTGCCCAGCTCGGGCACCAGGGCCAGGTCGACGGTGCCGCCGGCCGGGTTGCCACCGGCGTCGGACGCCTTCACGATGACGTCAGCGAACGCGCTGCCGCCCGTGGCGCTGGCGGGTGCAGCGGTGAACTCGAGGGTCGCGATCCCGCCGGCCGTCACATCGAACGGCAGGCTCGTGGCCGTGACGCCGCCGGACGTGGCTGTGAGGACGTAGCCGGTGCCGATGGTGTCGACGGAGCAGCCGCTGAACGTCGCCACGTCGGCTGCGGACACAGCCGGGTTGTTGGCGCACTGCAGCGCTGCGTCGGCACTGCCGCCCGACAGGGTCAGCGCAACGACGCCGGTGGTGGGGCTGCCACCCGCGTCCTCCAGCGTGACCACGGGTTGGGCGGCGAAGGGCTGCCCGCCGGCTCCACCTCCCGGCTGCGTCGAGAAGGTCATGAAGGCGAGACCCCCGGCGATGACCGTGAAGCTGGCGCTCGTGGCCGCTTCCAGTCCGCTGGCGCTTGCGGTCAGGGTGTAGGTCCCGGGCGCGCTCACGGAGCAGCCCGTGAACGTGGCGACGCCCGTCACGGTGTTGGTGGTGCTGCAGGCGACGGTGGCACCGGTCGGCCCGGTGGCGGTCAGCGCGATGCCTGCCGTGCTGCTGGCGACGGTGTTCCCACCAGCGTCGACGACGGCGACGACCGGCTGGACGGAGATGCCGCCTGCTGCGCCGCCGACCGGCTGGGTGGTGAACCGGAGCCCGGTGGCCGCACCGGCGTCGATCGTGAACGCAGCACTCGTGCCGGCCACCTGGTCGCCCTCGGCGAGGGCCAGCAGCCGATAGCCGGTGCCGGCCTTGTCGATCGCGCAGCCCGCGAAGGTCGCCACGCCGTCGTCGCTCTCGACGGGGTTCTTCGTGCACGACAGCGTGGCGCCCGGGGTGCCCGTGTCCGGCTTGATGATCAGGCCGAAGCGCTGGTCGACGTCGGTCTGCTCGACGCCGTCGATGTCGGTGACGACCAGGCTCGGCTGGACGTCCCAGACGACGCCGGCAGCGCCGCCACTCGGCTCGGTGGTGAAGTCCAGGACGGCCGGACCGCTCACGACGAGGTCACTGGTCGCGGTGAGCGCTCCGAGCGTCGCGGTCAGCGTGTACGTGCCGCCCTTGTCGACCTTGCACCCTTCGAAGGTGGCCAGGCCGTCCCCGTCCGGGACGACCCCCGTGCTGTCGCAGGTCAGACTGCCCGTCGCATCGCCTGAGCGGGCGAGGGTCAGCACCACCTTCGACGTCGTCGTGGTGGCCGCCTCCTCCTCGTCGAGCACCTGCACGACCACGGCCGGTTCGAGCTCGACGCCGGGGGCGGCGTCGGTCGGCGGGTTCGCGAAGGCCAGCGACTTCACAGGTGCGGCCGGGCCGTCATCGTCCGCGGCGCCCGAATCCGTCGCGACGAAGACCGTGCAGACGAGGGAGAAGATCGTCAGCACCCAGCCGGCCGTCCCCGGCCCTCGCCGGCTCTGGCGGCGAGCGCCGTGCGTGTCCGACGATGTTCCCCTGCGCGCGCCAGAGGCAGACCCCGAACGTTCACTCTGCGATGCGCCCACCCTGGTGGTTCCCCTCAGTCGTACAGGAGCGCTACGGGATGCGACCCGAGCGATTCACCTGTATCCGCACTCTGGGAGCAGCGAACCACGAGCACGTTGGAAGAAAAACCCAGGTCTTCAGGAGACGCAGCGGAGAGCGGACCTCGTCGTCTGGAGCAGCGGCCGGCTGCCGCGCCTCAGGCGTCGGAGGGTGGGTACAGCGGCGCGAGTGCCGCAGGGATCGCGACCGCCAACCACCGCTCGGTGTCGACGGAACCGCCCTCGGTGATCGTTCGGCCGAGGGTCATGCCGTGGAACCAGACTGCGTACGCACGGGTGTCGAGCTCCGGGTGGATCAGCCCTCGCGCCTGTGCGGCGTCGAACATCGCTGCGATGGCATCGACCATCCGCTCCTGCACGGCGGTGGTCCGCGTCGCCAGCTCCGGGGAAGCGAGTGAGCGGCCTGCGGCCTCGAGTCGGGAGCGTCGCACGGTGCGGGTGGCGGGGTCGGTGACGATCCGCTCGAGCTGGCGAGCGATGTAGTCGAGGAACTCCTCGGTGGAGGTCGCCTCCAGGCCACCGTCGAGGTTGCGGAGGTCCTCGCTGCGAGCAAGACGCCGGTACCGTTCGTCCTGCGCCGCGACGAGCAGCGCCTTCCGGCTCCCGAAGTGGTGGTAGAGCGAGCTGGACGACGTGTGCGACTGGACGAGGAGCTCGTCGACGGTGAAGCCGTCGACACCCCGTTCTTCGATCATTGCGACTGCCGCGTCGAGCATGGCTTGCCGGGATGGGTTGTTCGCGCTGCCCGATGTCACGGCGCGTTCCTCGTTCTTCATGGGGAAGAGCACGGCGCCGCCACCGGTGCGATCATCCCACACCACGCTCCCTGCGAGACCCGTCGGAGCGACAGATCGTCCGCCCCCGCCCGACAGCCTCCTCAGCGGGTGTCAGGTCAGGCGACGCACCAGCCGGCCGGGACGGGCACCGGTCTGCTCGCCGCGGCTGTAGGTCTCCTCGCCGGCGACGAAGGTGTGCAGGTAGCCGTCGGCGCGCTGCAGGAGCCGACGCCCGCCGGCGGGGAGGTCGTGGGCCATGAACGGCGCGTGCAGGCGGAGCCGGTCGTGGTCGATGACGTTGAGGTCGGCACGCAGACCCGGTCGGATCGCTCCCCGGTCGACCAGCCCGACCGTCTCGGCGGTGGCCCGGCACTGCCGTTCGACGAGCCACTCGAGGGGCAGGCCGACCTCACGGTCGCGCCCCCAGTACGAGAGGAGCGTCGTGGCGTTGCTCGCGTCGCAGATGGTGCCGACGTGGGCGCCGCCGTCGGCGAGACCCGGCACCAGGTGCGGATCGGCCAGCATCTCGCGGACGTCGTCGAGCGAGCCGTCCACCCAGTTGTGGAGGGGGTAGTAGAGGAGGCCGTGCCCGTTGCCCTCGAGGAGCAGGTCGAGGGCGAGCCGGGCCGGCTCGAGGCCGGCCCGGCGGGCCATGGCGGCGATGCTGCGATCGGGTCCGGGCTCGTAGTCGGGCGGGTCGGCGACCTCGAACATGCGGTCGAAGTCGGTGAGCAGACCGGCGTCCCGGGATCCGCTCTCCGCCACCACCGCCGAACGCACCTGTGGGTCTCGCAGGGCGGCGACGAGGTCGGGAAGGGGCCGGGGTCCGAGCTCACGGAAGGTGCGCGAGACCAGGAACGGATGGAGCGTCGCCTCCAGGCCGAGCACCACACCGATGGCCCGAGCACCGACCTGGCCTCGGACGGGGAGGCCGTCGTCCGACGTCGCAGCGATGCGGTCCCGGAGATCGCGCCAGGGTGCCCGGTGGTCCTCGGCGGCGACCGAGATCGAGAGGGGTCGCCCGGACACCTCGACCATGCGGCGGAGGATGGCGAACTCGTGGTCGAGGTCGGCGAAGTCGGACACCACCCCGATCACCCCTCGACCGATCATCGATGACGCTATGCCGACGAGCTCGTCCACACCGGCGGTCACCGTGGGCGTGGGCTCGCCTCGGCTCGTCTTGTGGTTCGTGGTGCGCGACGTGG
>SXGQ01837794.1_pt1 | contig 29343 bp, 16 predicted proteins | sample 3178371 | NCBI WGS metagenome assembly SXGQ01 (sample SAMN11356859, study PRJNA531348) | freshwater metagenome | isolation source: freshwater sample F1-20 | place: China: Fuxian Lake, Yuxi | collected 2017-12-25 | reverse complement strand
TTCAGCCTGCGCACACCATCCAATGTCGTGCGGCGAATGTCCCGCGGCACGCCCGCCGGATCGTTGATATACAGAATCGGATCTCCCGACGTCCGAAATGATGTCGCCGCATGCTCGCCCGGAAGATACCCGGAAGACCACAGGCGAGCCGAAATGGCCTGCACCTGCTCGGTGTTCGTCGGACGCGCCACCATCACCACAAAGGACGGCAGATTGCGATTCAGCGAACCCAGGCCATAGGACGCCCACGCGCCCAGACACGGTCGGCCTGTCACCTGATTACCCGTCTGCATCAGACTGATCGCCGGTTCATGATTGATCGCCTCAGTGTTCATGCTGCGAACAAAGCACATGTCATCGGCAGACTTCTGCAGCCACGGCAGCAGATTCGTGATCCACATCCCACAGTCGCCCGACCGCCGAAAGCCGAACATGGTCGGAGCAATCGGGAATCGGGCCTGACCACTGGTCATCGTCGTCAGTCGCTGCCCGTTTCGCACCGATTCCGGCAGGTCCCGGTCGTACCAGTCCTGCATCTGCGGCTTATAGTCAAACAGATCCATTTGCGATGGACCCCCGACCATGTGCAGATAAATCACCTGCCTGACCTTCGCCGGAAAATGCGTCGGACGCTGCCCCGGAAACAAAGCTGCCGACAGCCCACTCAAATCATCGCCGGCCACCCCCGATTCCTGCAGCAAACTGTGCAGCGCTGCAGTCCCCAGCAGACAGGATCCCGACTGCAGCAGATGCCGACGCGTCAGATGCAAACGCAGTTCACTCAGAGGATTCATCACAGATCTCCCTGCAGAACAACACTCCCGCCGTCAACCCATCACCAGCACCTGCGCACTCACACAGCAGACTGCAAATCACTTGTTCACGACTTCATCCAGATTCAACAACTGATTGCACAGCATTGTCCACGCAGCCAGTTGCTCAACCGATAACTGCTCGTTCCAGCGGTATTCACCCACCCGCGACAGCAGCTTCGCATCCTCCGTGTGCGACACATAATAACTGCGAAGCTGCTGCAGTGATTCCAGCAGCACCGACAGCTCCTCCGCATTCAGAGGCCGACACAGCACAGCTTCACCCATCCGCTGCAGTCGCTGCTCATCAGACTGCCCCGGTGCCTCCACAGCCCGCTCAGCCAGTCGCCGAGCCGCCTCCACAAACTGCTCGTCATTCAGCGTCACCAGAGCCTGCAGGGGAGTATTGGTACGTTCGCGACGAACCACACAGAATTCCCGATTCGGGGCGTTGAAAATGTCCAGCGATGCCGGCGGAGCCATCCGCTTGACGAACGTGTACATGCTGCGGCGGTACAGACTGTCGCCGGAATCCCGCTGGTAGCTGCGAGTATTGCTGACGTTCATCGCTATCGCCTCCCATACACCCTCCGGCTGATACGGCTTCACACTGGGCCCGCCCTGACGACGCACCAGCAGGCCGCTGGCCGCCAACGCATAATCCCGGATCATCTCAGCATCCATGCGGAACCGCGGACCACGCGACAGCAGTCGATTCGCCGGATCCTTTTCCAGCTTCAGCGGAGTCACCTCAGCCGACTGACGATACGCCGCCGACAACACCATCATCCGCAGCAGACGCTTCACATCCCAACCGTGAGTCCTGAAGTCCACGGCCAGCCAGTCCAGCAGCTCCTGATTCACCGGCAGCTCACCCGAAACTCCCAGATCACCTGTCGTCTGCACCAGCCCCGTCCCAAACACCTCCTGCCAAAATCGGTTCACCGTCACTCGCGCCGTCAGCGGGTGCTGCGGCAACAACAGCCACTTCGCCAAACCCAGACGGTTTCGCGGTGCATCCGCCGGGAAAGGCGGCAGGATTGCCGGAGTCGCCGCGCTGACCTGCTCACCACGCCTGTCGTATTCCCCGCGCTCCAGCACAAATGCCATCGCCGGCTCAGATTTCTCCTGCGATACATAAGCAATCGTGCCACGAGCCCTGACGTCAGCCTGCTCCTTCTCCAGCGCCGCCAGTTCACCTGCCACACGCCTGAAATCACCATCCACCGTCCGCAGCCAGAAATCAAACAGATCGTTCGTCTCTGCCTCCGTACGCTCGCTCGCAGCCTTCGACAGCAACGCCAAATACTTCGTTCTGCTGGCTGCCCCCGCTATCTCCGCCGGCAGCAGCACCCGCTCATGCAGCTCAAGACCGCGAATCGAACCGGTAAACGGAGACGCATCCGAACGCTGACCGATCCGAAACGCCACCGCCGCGCGAATCTCCGCACCATTCAGCGAGTCGTTCTCGATGTTCTTCTCCTGCGGCTTGCCATTGATGTACAGCTGCACGCCCGAGGCCTTATGCGAACCGTCATACGTCACAGCAAGATGTACCCACTCGTTCGCCCTGAACTGGTCTCGCGAGACCACTTTCAGGCCCTGATCCGGCCACGCACTCACGACATGCATGCCCACACGCCGCTGCTGCACCCAGAAATCCCAGCCCCGATGCCGCGGAAATGGTTCCATGCGGGCACATACCGCACCATAGCCATCACTGGCCGGTACCTGCACCCACGCCATGCAGCTGAACTGCTGATCGCCCGCAAAATCCCCCGCCTCCGGCAATTCGGCTGCCACACCCTGAACACGCAGACTGCGGTCCGAACCATCGCCCTCCAATGTCGCAGACTCCGTCAATGACAACGTCTGCTCAACGCCGCGAAAAGTCGCCCGCAACTGACGTTCAGCACTGCCCTGTATGTCCAGCCGCAACTGCCGCGAATCCGCCGACAGCTCACCACCCAAAGTGGCCGGTGTGGCAGTTGCCAGCCAGCCGTCAAATTCTGCTCGCGCCGCTTTCCGCCGCATGTCCACCCGCTGACGAGCCGCAGTGATCAAAGCCGGCAGCTCACCGGCACGCTCACGATCCTCAGGCAATGGCACGCTGATGATCGGCGGAGTATCCCGGATGTTGCCGTCACGAACCGCCTGCGTCGTATTGTTGAAAAACGCTGCCAGCTGATAAAATTCCTGCTGCGACAGCGGATCAAACTTGTGACTGTGACACGTCGCACAGCCAGTCGTCAGACCCAGCCAGACTGACGACATCGTCTCCGTGCGATCCCGCGTGTACAGCACAGCATACTCTTCATCGATAATCCCGCCCTCATTGGTGGTCATGTTGCAGCGGTTGAAGCCTGAGGCAATCTGCTGGTCCAGCGTGGCCCCCGGAAGCAGATCCCCGGCCAGATTTTCAATCGTAAACTGATCCCACGGCAGATTGCGATTGAACGCAGAAATCACCCAGTCACGGTACGACCACATCTCGCGAAAATTGTCAAAATGCAGCCCGTGAGTATCAGCGTAACGGGCGTAGTCCAGCCAGTATCGAGCCCGATGCTCGCCCCACTCCGGCAGCGCCAGCAGACTGTCCACATAACGCTCCCATGCCCCCGGTGACTCGTCCTGCAGAAACGTCTGCAGTAACTCCGCAGATGGAGGCAGCCCCGTCAGGTCCAGTGCCGCTCGGCGAGCCAGTGTCCGACGGTCAGCAACAGGAGCCGGTGTCAGTCCGGTCGCCAGCAGGCGATCCAGCACAAAGGCGTCGATCGGGCTGGACGTCCATTCCGGATAACGCGAGGCCACCTCAGACGACAGCGGCGGCGGTTCGCGCGGTTCAGGAGGCAGAAACGACCAGTGCTGCTGGTACTTCGCACCTCCGCTGATCCAGTCGGACAGCGTCTGCTTTTGAGCGTCTGTCAGAGTCTTCCTGAAGGCCGGCGGCGGCATGACCAGATCCGGGTCAGTCGACTGAATTCGCCGTATGATTTCACTGGACTGAGGATCACCGGGAACAATCGCCTTCGCGGCAACCGCAGCCTCAAACTGATCCAGACGCAGATCCGCTTTACGCGACGCACTGTCCGGACCATGGCAGGAAAAACACGCATCCAGCAGAATCGGACGCACATCACGGTTGTACTGCGGATCCGCGGCAACAACGCCCTCAGAAACCAGCAGCAGCGGCAACAGCAGCAGCAAAAACGCAGAGTGCCGAATCATGGTGAAGGACTCCTGCGAAATCAGAAAACAGCCGGAACTGCTGCAATTGTCGCGTGCACCCCCTCTCCAAGTCCAGTGGCGGACTCGACAGAAGAACCCATGTATCAAAGCCCGGAATCAGCCGCTCCGGCAAAACCCGTCAGAGACACCAGCGCGAGATCACCCCAGACCACCCAGTTGACGCATCACTCCACACCAGACTGGCAGGCTTGCAAATTCCCGCCAATCAGCCAGCAGTCACCTGCGACATCATCGGAAAAATCGTTACAATCTGCCCCACCCTTAATAACTTGCAGCAGGATGACACAGAGATTCGGGCGGCAACAGAAGTGCAGAGTCCAGAAGACGATCAGAATTTGCAGCGCAGTCGCAGACGTCGACGGCGATTCACTGCTGCGGGCGAAGAAGGCCCGGCAGAAGAGTTCTGCAACTGGTTTGCACTGGTTGTGGCAGTGGCATCCATCGCCCTCGCACCATGGTTCATGGGCAGTGTCATTCCCCACGGCAAACTGCTGCTGCAATGCGGTGCTGCCGTCGCATCAGTGGTGTTCCTCGCCGGTTGCCTGATTGCACGACGGCTGCCGTTTCGAATTTCTCGGCCCGTAATCTGCCTGCTTGGACTGTGCCTGATTGCCGTGGTGCAGTTGCTCCCGATCTGGCAGCATCCGGTGTTCGAAATGCGACATGCAGTATTCCCCGAACTGGCCGGCGATCTGCCGGCCACCCAGGGCATCGCGGGACAGCGCATGCCTGGCACATGTATGCCGGCTGAGACACGGCAACTGCTCGGACAATACCTCGCAATCGCCCTGCTCGGACTCGTCATCGCCGAAACCACCGGAACAATTCGCCGCGCGGTGACAGCCTGCGGAATGCTGGCATTCAGTGGCTCCCTGATGGCGCTGCTGGCACTCGGACAGCAACTGGGAGCAAAGGAGGTTGTGTTTGGAAACCAGTGGAAGATCAGTCCGGCACCGCCATTCGGCTGCTTCGTGAACCCCAACAATGCGGCCGGGTGGCTGATCATCTGCCTCGCCTGCTGCCTGTTCTGTACCGGAGTCGCCTTCGGAAAAACTCCGGAAACCGCCCGCGCTGCAACCCGCCGCATGAATTGGCGTGAACGCATCGGCCAGACCCTCGGGGCGGTCGCCCGACAGGTGGGTGCCATGACCCAGGTTCAGGCCGGCTTGTCGCTCATCTGCGTACTGCTGCTGGTGGCCATCGCCGGTACCCTGTCGCGAGCCGGTATCATTGCCGGCTGCATCACGGCAATCGCCTTCTTCGGCAGCCGGCTCCAGACCGAACGCTGGTTCCTTGCACTCTGCGGCATCAGCCTGCTCCTGGTACTTGCCGGCGGTCTGCTGCTGCTGCTCGAACTCGACACACCAATCCTGACCGAGCTCGAGACGCTCAAGGACCCGGTCTCACCGTGGACCATTCGCGTGGTGCACTGGGCCGACACACTGTCTTCTGTTCAGGACTTTCCCCTGCTGGGCAGCGGCCTGGGCGCCTACAGCTACGCCACCCTTCCGTACCAGCGACACTATTCAAGAAACTGGTTCGAACACGCGGACAATCAGTATTTTGAACTGCTGATTGAAGCCGGTATTCCCGGACTGCTGCTGGGAATACTGGCCGGAGTTGCTGCATTGACAGCCGGCATTCGACTGACGTTTGCCGGGCCGGTAGAAAAAGCCTTCGTACGTCGTCGCTACGGCGACTGGGCTGGCTCGGCACTGCTGGGAATGATGTTCGGACTCATCGGACAGGTGTTCCTCGACTTCAGCCTTGCACTGCCGGGTATCATGGCAGCCGCAATGCTGCTGGCCTGCATGACCGAACGTCGCCGCGAACACGTGGCTGATCAGCAGCCCGATGCCACCCCTGAACCGCTCTGGAATCGCCCCTGGCCGCTGGGACGCCGCTGGTGGCTTGTACTCCCCGTCTGGCTGCTGGCACTCACCGGGACCATGCTGACCATTCCCCGACTGTACTCGGCTGCTCGCGGCTACCAGGCCTATGTTGATGCCCGTCGCATGATCGATAAACGCGATGCTGATGACCTCGTGGAAAATGGTGATCGCGTCCTGCAGAACATTACTGAGGCAATCCGCATCAGCCCCGAAATAGAAGACCTCCTGCGCACTCGGGGCCGACTGATGGAATTGCTGGGCTCCGCCTGGATGCTGCAGGAATCAATCGCTCTGGATCCGATACGCGAACAGACGGAAGGGATGCAGCGACAGCGTCGCAACGAACGCCTCAGACAACTGCTCACCAACCCCTACACAGTGCGCTTCCTTTCCAATGACTACAGCGAAACACCCGGACTGCTGCGCGATCCACTGATGCGGGCTCTGCAGAAGTATCCCTGGCGGGATGAGTACCGCAAAGTTCTGCAGACCAGCCCGTTCGTGCCAGCCATTGCCGGCAGCCTCTACTCCGTCGATCAGTTTTTCGGCAAACAACCGGACGAAGATCGCATCCTGTACCACTTTCTGTTCAGCACACCGCACGCCGCGGAAGGACTGGCTGTGCTCGGACATCACCTGATCCTCGCAAACCGCGTTGATGACGGCATGACGTTCTGGAATCAGGCTCTGAAAGTCTCAGAAAAATTCCGAGCAGAAATTATGGGTTTGGCAGCCGACATGTTCGGTACCGACCAGACACTCCAGTTGTTTCTGCCAAATGACTTCGAAGCCTGCGCCGCCGCCGGACTCGATTCACGCCCCGGTGCCGTGCGTGACGCTCTGCTGCAGCGTGCCGAACAGCTGTGGGTCACCGGAGGCTTCAGGCAAACCAACGCCGTGGTCATCCTCCGCGGACGGCAACTGTGCGCCACCGGACGATCGGCCGAAGGCCTGCAGGTCCTCCGCGATGCCCTGCAGCTGCGACCGTTTGACATCGAACTGCGCAAAATGCTGGCACTGCTCCTCGATGAAAACGGCCTCTACGCACAATCACTCGATGAGTGGATCCGCTACGAACAACTGGTCCCCGGCGATCCGATCGCAGAAAAAGCCATCAAGGAACTGGCCAAACGGCCTCCCACACGCCTTGAAGGCCCCAAAAAACTCTGACCGCCGCACACCAGTCACTGGTCAGGACGCGATCGCCTGAGCCGTCTTGATCACAGAACGACGGCGCGAACGAGCATGTCGCAGAGTGCGATTCTTCAGTCGCAGAAACACCGACAGCATCTGCTGGGCATCCCGAAATCGACGACGCGGGTTCAAATCTATCGCGCGATGCATAAAATCGATGAAATCCGGATGAATCCGGCCGCGCAGCTTTGAATAGCCGGCAAAAGGCCACTGAAACGGCCACTCCGGCCACTGACCCGAAACCAGACGCCAGATAATCAGACCAATTGAAAACACGTCCGAACGAAACGAAGGCTTGCCCATCGCCTGCTCAGGAGCCATGTAACCCAGAGTCCCCGTGCCCCCGCCCTGCACCGTTCGCTGCGATACCTTCGCGATCCCGAAATCCGCCAGCCGGATCCGGTTGTTCCGAAACAGGATCACATTTTCAGGCTTGATATCGCAGTGGATCACGTGATGCGCATGCGCCAAATCCATCGCCCGCAAAATTTGCTCGGAAATGTCCAGAGCCGTCTCCAGACTGATCCGCCGCGTCATCCGATCAGAAAGCGTCTCTTCACCCAGCGGAAACACAACCACCAGACGGTCATCGATGATACTGGCGTCCTTGATGGGCAGGATGTTGTCGTGCTCCAGAGGCGCCGTCGTCCGGATCTCTCGACGAAAATTGGTCAGCACCGTCTCAGTCGTGTACTGCGAATGCGGCACCTTCAGCGCCACGCGGATGCCCTGCACCGTATCCATCGCCTGATACACCGCCGCAAAGCCACCGGCACCCAGCTTCCGCTCGATACGGTACTTCCCCAGCCGCTGCCGAATCTTGAGTTCACTGCTGGTCATGGAACTGACAGGCATTGCCAGGGAATCCAACAACAGAGACTATCGGGAAGTAACCTGTAGGCGTCATCGCAATCGCAACTGTGATTCGACCAGTTGCAACGGTTATCCGGACTTTGTTCCACCGCATTTTGCGAGGAAGCCGTCGCTGCGATCCCCCACCCCCATAAAGAAGGCAAAGTTCGCTCACATTTCCAGCCCGAAAGCGAAAAACTTTCCGGAATTGGTCAAGTCGTGAGCAACCAGGCGGTCAGAACAGATTCCCCACCTGGTAAACCGCAAATCCGCCCAGCCACGCCAAACCGGTCATCCACACAAAACAGGCCACCGGCCACCGCCACGAATTCGTCTCACGCCGAATCACCATCAGAGTGGATACACACTGAGCACACAGGGCAAAAAATACCATCACCGAGAGCGCAACCGGGATCGTGTACACCGGACGCCCGTCCGGCCAGACCGCAGCCCGCAATGCACCCCGCAAACCCTCGTCGCCCTCGTCCACATCACCACCCAGACTGTAGATCGTCCCCAGTGTTGCAATCACCACTTCCCGCGCCGGAAAGGACGCCAAAACACCCACGCCAATTCGCCAGTCCCAGCCCAGTGGCCGAAAAATTGGCTCAACCGCACGACCAGCCATCCCCAGCAGACTGCCCTCCAGCTGCTCCGCATTCAACTGCCGCAAACGCCCCTCCAGTTCCTCCACCGTTCGCTCCGTTTCCCCGGGCACCGCACCATCCATGACTGCATTATCCGCCGCTAACGCCTCCAGACGCGCCGCCAGCTCGTATCGCTCCGGACTCCGCACCGGAAACGAACCAGCTGCCCACACCAGCACACTCGCCGCAAAAATCAATGTCCCTGCCCGGCTGACAAACGACCACCCACTCTCCCAGACTCGCAGCAGCACGACCCGCAGCGCCGGCACTCGATAATCCGGCAGCTCCAGCAGAAAACCCGACGACTCACCACGAAATGCCGTCCGACGCAGCACAAATGCCAGCGGCACAGCCACCACCAGACCCAGAATCGACATCAGAAACAACACCAGCGCCCGCAACGGCAGCAACCCGCCCAGCAGCATCTGATCCGGAATGAATGTCCCGATCATCAGCACATACACCGGCAGACGCGCAGAACAACTCATCAAAGGAGCAATCAGGATGGTGACAAACCGATCCCGCCGGTTCTCAATCACCCTCGTCGCCATAATTCCCGGCACCGCACAGGCAAATGATGACATCAGCGGCAAAAACGAGCGCCCGCTCAGGCCCATCACCGACATCAGACGGTCCATCATCCAGGCCGCCCGCGCCATGTAGCCACAGTCCTCCAGCAGCCCGATAAACAAAAACAACAGACAGATCTGCGGCAAAAAGACCAGCACCGCCCCCACACCCGCAATCACTCCGTCCGTCAGCAGACTGCGAAATGGCCCCGGAGACATCGAACTGGAGACTGCGTCCGCCAGCACCCCCAGCAGACCCTCCACCCCATCACTCAAAGGCGCCGTGAACCAGTAAATCGTCGAAAACAACAGCAGCAGGACTCCCAGACAGATCGCCAGCCCCGCCACACTGTGAGTCAGCACGGCATCCAGCCGATCCGTCAGTTGCCCGGCCTTGCCTGGAACCCGCCGCTGAACCGTCTGCAACAGCCGACCAATAAAATGATAACGCTGTCGAGCCTCCGTCGAGGGAATCTCAATACCAGACCCCCGCAGACGCTCCCGAGCCGCCTGCAGACGCTGCGACAGATCCGCCCCCTCACGCGAAATCAGCAACTGCTCCACTGAACCACCCGGGTCCAGCAAGGCCCGCGATGCCAGAAACTCCGCCGCACTCAAACTGACCGTGCCCGTCGAACGCAGCCCCGACAGCAGCGAAACGACCTCCCGGCGTATCTCCACCGAAAGCACATCCCGCACACCACACTGCCCCGACAACCCCGCTCGCAGACGCTCGGTCGCCACCTCCTGCAAACGCTCCAGCCCCTCACGACGACTGGCCGAAGTGCATACCACCGGCACTCCCAGTCCCGCTGATAAAGCCTCTGAGTCAATCCGCAGGCCCGCCGCCTCAGCAGCATCCCACATGTTGAGACACAAAATCACCGGGACGCCGGACTCCAGCACCTGAGTCGCCAGGTAAAGGTTGCGTTCAAGCGCCGCCGCGTTGCAGATGCAGATCACCAGGTCCGGAGCCGGCTCGCCCGAAACGCCCGTCAGCACCTGCACCGCCACCATCTCGTCAGGCGAACGCGGAGCCAGACTGTAGGTGCCCGGCAGATCCACCAGATCCACCTCCCGACCACCCCACACCACCCGACCAATCCGCTGCTCAACCGTCACACCCGGATAGTTGCCCGTGCGGACACGCAGACCAGACAAGGCATTAAATAACGTGCTCTTCCCAGTATTCGGGTTCCCAATCAGGGCCACCCGCCACGGACGAATCGTCGACACCGCAGTTCCGGAATCAGTCACGGCCGCCTGCCAACCTCCGGGCCCTGCCCCTGAATTCTTTGCCATGCCGCTGCTCAGTCGGAAATCCCGATCCGTCAGGCAACCACCAGCTCCTGCAGCTCTGCCGGCTGCGAACTGCCACAACCGCACTCGCCGTCACACTCGCCGGTGCCACCCACGTAAACACAACGAGCATCCTCGGGACGCATCGTCAGCGACACACCCTGCACTCGATACTGCACAGGACCGCCAAAAGGCGCCCTCCTGAGCACCTGCACGGCGGCACCCGGAACAAATCCCAGCTCCATCAGCCGCGCAGCGATGCCAAAGCCGCAGCACACATGAGTCACCACGACAGTCTGGCCGGGCTGGATGTCTGCAAGTCGTAAGCTGTTCACGGCAATACCCGAAAAAAGTCTCTCAACTCGGTTCGAACAAAACACAAAGAACCAGCAAAGTGAACCTGAGACTCAGTCTCATTAGCCTGAGTATCGCAGTATGCACGCAAAATGCCATAAAGAAAGCGAGCAAATCCGGCGCTTTCGGAAGAATTCTCGACGCTGGTGCAGCACATTCACCCGCCCGCAAACTCACACAATCCGGTCATTTTCTGACGTTCCTGCCGGATTTCACCCGCCCACTGGATTCGGCGGCAACTGAGATCTCGCACAGCCAGGGACAGGGAAACATAGCCTTCGCACACAATCCCCGGTATCCTTACGGCATTACATCCTGTTTCCGCTCATCCCAATCGGGACTTCAGCCATGAAACGACTGGCCCTGCTGACCCTCCTGCTGTTCTGCAGCAGCCTGAATCTCTCACGCACCGCCCCCGCGCAGGATCTCAATCCCGCAGGACTGGATCTTCCGGTTATCTTCGGGGCTCAGCAGGATCAGACGGAAACCGAAGTTGTCATCTCGGCTACCCTTACAAAACTGTCCGAAAACTCGGTCAGCCTCGCCGTCACCATGCAGCTGCCCGCAGGCTGCCACACCTACTCCATGGACCCCTCCTTCGGCGCTGCAACATCCATCAAACTCACCAGCACTGCCGGACTGACCGAATCCGGCACATGGCAGGCCGATCGCGCCCCCAAATCCGGCTTCGACGAAGTCCTGCAGCAAAACACCGAAAAATTCTACGACCGCGTCACCTGGACTCGCACACTCACAGGGACTGTCTCAGACGCCACCGAAATCGTCGGCAAACTGAACGGACAATTCTGCAACTCCAGTGGCTGCTTCCCGCTGTTCGACAAAGCCTTCACCGCAAAACTCAGCAACGACAGCAACCCGCCAGACCAGACTCCCGCTACCAGCACTGCAGACACTGCCGACTCCGCAGCCACACCCGCACCTGCCGACCCGTCACGACAGACTCTCACTCCGAAGATCGGCTTCGGTAAAGCAGCCCGTGCCGGCGACGTCACTTTCGAAATCTCACTCTCACCTGCCAAGGCCCAACCCGGCAGCGAAGTCACACTCACCGTCAAAACGCTGGTGGCCGCTGAGTGGCACATCTTCGCACTGGACCAAAACCCCGACATGGCCGGCATCCCCACCACCATCGAACTGACCGACCTGCAGGGACTGGAACTCACCGGCAGTGATTTCACCCCCGACCGTGAACCGCAGACCGAAAGTCCACTCCCGGACATCAGTCAGCGAGTGCATTACGGCGAGATCACGTGGAGCCGCAAATTGAAGGTGACCGACGCTGCCGCAGCCGCGGGCGGCAGCATTCGCTTCCAGATCTGTCGCCACGGCGTCTGCAAGCCGCCGACCACCGCCAAATTCCAGGTGACGCTCGCCGGAGCCCCAGCCCCCACAACCCCAGCCGACACCCAGACATCCACTGATTCACTCACCGATTCCCCTCCGGCAAACCGCACGGCAGCACCACCGTCAGCCGGCATCGCAGGCAACAGCCTGGCCTCCGGCGGATTGCTGAAATTCCTGCTCACAGCGATCGTCGCCGGCTTCGTGGCGCTGGCCACCCCCTGCGTGTTCCCGATGATCCCGATTACCGTCGCGTTCTTCCTCAAGCAGGAAGAAAAACGTGCCGGCAGCTCGATGAAACTGGCCCTCGTCTACTGCCTCTCAATCATTGCAGCTTTCACCGTGCTGGGCATCGCCATGGCGAAAATCTTCGGCGAATCCAGCCTCACCAACCTCGCCAATAACCCCTGGCTCAATCTGTTCTTCTCAGCGCTGTTCATTGCCTTCGCACTGATGCTGCTGGGGGCGTTTGAGCTGACCGTGCCGAACTGGATGCTCAACTGGACCAGCAGCCGCGAATCCGCAGGGGGCATGCTGGGAGTCGTCTTTATGGCACTCACCTTCACACTGGTTTCATTCACCTGCACTTTCGCCTTCGTAGGCTCGCTGCTCGTGCTTTCCGCCCAGGGTGACTTCTTCTGGCCTGTCCTCGGAATGCTCGGGTTCTCAACCGCCTTCGCCTCACCCTTCTTCATCCTCGCAATGTTCCCCAGTATGCTCAGGAAACTGCCGCGCAGCGGAGGCTGGATGAATGACGTCAAATTCGTGATCGGACTGATCGAACTGGCAGCCGTCGTCAAATTCCTCAGTGTTGCCGACATCGGACTCTCCGCGAGCGGCATTCCCGTGTTCGTCACATACTCAGTCTTTCTCTGGCTCTGGATCGCCATCGCGGCGTACGCCGGACTGTACCTGCTGGGGCTGAAAATCGGTCCGCGACCAAAGCTCTCCGCCCCCCGCTGCATCTTCGCCGCCGCCTTTCTGCTGTTTGCCGGACGACTGGCTGCCGGAGCCCTCGGTTCGGCACTGCCTGACGATTTCGTCTGGCGTCAGGTCGCAGCGTTTGCCCCGCCACAGATTAACGAAGGCGACATCCAGCAGCACCCGGCACTCGGATATGCCATCCTCCAGCACGACCAGGCATGGTCGCTGGAACATTCCAGGGCCATGACAGAAGCCAGTCAAAAGCAGCAACTGTTGTTCCTGGACATCACCGGCATCAACTGTGTCAATTGTCGACTGATGGAAAAAACAGTGCTGGCTCGCAAGGATGTCCAGAACAGACTGGCGGGGATGGTCCTCAGCCAGTTGTACCTCGATTCAGTTCCCGGTATCGCCGACACAAAGCTTCAGGAAGAACTTCTCACTCACAACAGAAACCTTGCAGCCGAACTGCTGCAGGACGTCACGATGCCCAGCTACGCTGTCGTGGCACCGGATGGCAAGCGCGTACTCGCGATCTTCAAGGGACTGGATCCGTCCGGTGGCGCGAATTTTCTCGAGTTCCTGGACAGTGGGATCAGTCGCTGGAAACAGATCTGCGCAAAGGAAGTGCCCAACTCCAAATTGTTTGCGGTAGACGAACAGCGATAATCTCGGCTTGATGAGGAATGTCTGAATCAGCAGCATCAAATGAACCGAAGTGTCCTGAGGGAAGATGACTTCATCGCTGAAACCTGCACACTCAACCTTGCCGAATTCGCTCTCATTGGGTAATCACTGCGACGCCACGCGCACTTCATTTCGCGCAACACCTGAAACCACGGCTGCTGACAACCTCGTCAACCCCACTCCTCAGACTGCGAACCGCTGATGAAAATAGAACACCTGGCACTGAATGTCCCGGACGCCCTGAACATGGCCCGCTGGTACGTGGAACACCTGGGAATGAAGGTCAAACGCCGCACCGTTGAACCGCCATTTGTGCATTTCCTCGCCGATGACAGTGGCACCGTGATGCTTGAGCTGTACCAGAATCCGGATGCCCCGGCACTGGACTTTCCCGCCGTTCAGCCACCCGCGCTGCACCTCGCCTTCCTCTCCCGCGACCTGCCCGCAGACGTCCGCAGGCTGTCACAGGCCGGAGCCACCATCGTGGCGGACGTGCACACAATGGCCACCGGAGACACCTTCGCCATGCTCCGCGATCCCTGGGGCCTGCCGGTGCAGCTGGTCAGCCGAAAAACACCGATGATCGAGTAATCACGGCGCGGGGGCCCCCGGCGGCGACGAGCCACGGATGTTTTTTTCGCCACGGATCAGCGTGCCACGGATAAGCCGCACTGGTGCGGTGGATGCAGCCGCAAGCGGTTTATCCCCCGGTGCCCCTGCTCGTGCCCCTGCCCCCGCTCGTGCTCCTGCTCGTGCCCCTGCCCCCGCTCGTGCTCCTGCTCGTGCCCCTGCCCCCGCTCGTGCTCCTGCTCGTGCCCCTGCCCCCGCTCGTGCTCGTGCTCGTGCTCGTAATCCCACTCCCGTTCCCGCTCGAATTCCGCCTGGCTTCGTGGAGTTACCTGCGATCCCGCATGGTCTCGGCGTCAAGTCACAGGGGCAACACCGGCTGGTCACCCAGCGAGGTAAACGGGGTATCGGCAATAAACAGACTGCCGGCCTGCGGATGACGTGCCTGCTGAGCCTCGTCCATATGCTCCACCGCCGTCGTCAGCAGCAACCGCACGCGGCCTTCATGCTGCACAAGTTGCGGGCAGGTCACTCGCGGTGACCCCGGACAATGCCACACACCCTCCAGCACTCCGCCGGAAAGTGAATACTGACGAGCTGCCCCGCTGGCGGGATCGCCTGGGTCGTACAGCGCAACAATCAGACTGCGATGGTCAGGAGTCAGTATCATGCCGTCGGGATAAACGTCTTCCGCCGTCAGATCAACCACCACTTCCCGTCGCGACACATCCAGTCGCCCAGCCTCAGGATCCAGCGGATAACGCACAATCTGCTTCGTCGGCGAATCGATGTCATACAACCACAGTTCACCCGCAGCATCGGCCAGCACCGCTTTCCCGTTGGAACACCGCTGGTCGCTCAGCAGTTTTACCAAACGTCGCTCAGACTGCCGCCACAGATACAGTCCGCCAATGGGCTGATCACAGCTGGGATAGTACTTGCAGCCGAAGATCAGGCAGTCCTGCCAGACGACAGCATCGTTGATCACCGTACCCGGACCACCATCCTCGGTCTGCTCAATGCTGATGATCACATCCCACGTCCCCGTCGCCGTATCGAACAGCGCCACCTGACGCTCAGCACCGATCACGAACACCCCGTCACGGCTGGTCGGAAAAGCAAATCCCGGTCGCCCAGGCAGTGACCAGGATTTATTCCTGCCTGCATCCAGATGCAGAATGTTGAGCGATCCCGTGGCTGCGTCAGCTCCATGCTGAATTGCCACCCAGCTGGCTCGCTCCGCTCCCAGCCAATAGGGCCCCTCCGGCAGGAAACGCTGCTCAGAACTCTCCGGACGCAAAATTACGCTGGCTTCTATGGTAAACATCAACTTCTCACCATTCTTCTGAGCATCAAACGCGGAACTGCCACCGCCAGCCGGCGACAGACGCAGGCGAATGTCGCCGCAGACCTCCGGCAGCTCACTGTGCCCCGATCCCTCCGGAAAGCCGGCCGATTCAGGACTCAGCAAACCCAGCAGCGCATTCCGCGCCGCCTGCTGCTCCGCTTCCTTCTTGCTGCGACCACGACCACTGGGAAATGTGCAATCTCCGACCCGCGCAGCCACCAGAAACTCGCGAGCATGGTCCGGGCCGGACTCCTCCTGCACGAAATACTCAGGAGTACATGACAGTTCCCGCTGAGTGTACTCCTGCAACTGGCTCTTGTAGTTCTCGGCATCCAGCGGCCGGCACAGTCGCAGTTCTTCACCAAACGCCGACAGAATAAAAGCCCGCGCACTCTCCAGACCACCGTCGAAATACACCCCGGCAATCAGCGATTCCACCACAGCTGAAAGAATCGATTCCGGAATCTGCTGCAGCCCCCGACCCACAAAAATCAAAGGCTCAAGATTCAGAGCACGAGCCACCCGGGCACAAGTCTGGCGACTGACCAGCCACGACTTCATCTGAGTCAGCTGGCCCTCACGCTGATCCGGAAACAACTGAAACAAATGCTCGCAGATGATCAGTCCCAGCACCGCATCACCCAGAAACTCCAACCGCTCGTTGGAATCCAGTCGAGTCTCAGCGGAAGAACTGTGGGTCAGACAGCGACGCAGCAAAGCCCTGTCCCGGAACCTGTAACCGATCCGATTTTCACAGCTTTCAAGGATGTCGGGATCTGAAGCCATAGCGGTGGAATCTGGCAGGCGAGACAAGCCTCCCCCAAAAAAAAGCAGGAGGCAGAAAAAATCAGAATCGATGCCCCTCCCGGGGACCATCCTGCGTCAGAGTCAGAATCTCAGGACCCGTTTCCAGCATCAGAATCGTGTGCTCAAACTGCGCTGACAATGCACCATCCCGAGTACGCACAGTCCACTTGTCCTTCTTGTCCAGACGAGTCTCCCAGGTGCCGACATTGAGCATCGGCTCAATCGTGAAACATGTGCCCGGCCGCAGCAGATCACGATTCGATGCCGGCTGCGGAAAATGCGGAATCCCAGGCTCCTGATGAAAATCACGACCAATGCCGTGCCCCTGATACTCACGTACCACAGAATATCCGGCCGCAGCAGCAAACGTCTGAATCGCCCGACCAATGTCCGTCACCATACAGCCCGGCCGCAAAGCCCTGATGCCGATAAACAGCGAATCAAAAGTGGTCTGCACCAGACGACGCGCCGCCGGACTCACCTCGCCAATCAGAAATGTCTCTGACTGATCACCATACCAGCCATTCACAATCGTCGTGATGTCCACGTTCACGATGTCGCCCGATTTGAGCGGAGTGGAATTCGGGATCCCGTGACACACGACCTCGTTGACACTGGTACAGATCGTCTTCGGATATCCCTTGTAGTTGAGACATGCCGGGATATGGCCGTGATCACGCGTGTACGTCAAAGCCAGCTTGTCCAGCTTGTCAGTCGAATTGCCCTCGACAACGTGCGGGCGCAGAAAGTCCATCAGCGATGCGTTGAATCGGCCCGCCGTACGCAACCCCTCACGCTCCTCTTCCGTCAGATACAACGGTATTTTTCTCTGCAGCAATGACAAAGTACGCTATCCCCTAAAACCCGTGCAGCTGGCATAACCCGTCCCATTATCGTTCCCCGGCGGACGATGTCAAACCCCCGCCCCCCTGCCATGCCATTCTGCACGACAACCGCCCGCCCAGTGACAAAATTCCGGCCCCGAATCTCACCCAATCCCCAAAATCAGACCGCCGCCCCCGCCACACCAGCATCCCCCCAACACACCCCCGCGTTTCATCCGTGCCAATCCCTGGCAATCCGCAGCGAAAAAACGACTGCCCTTTTTGAGCACGGTCCCGGGGATGAGCACGGTCCCGGGGACACAGCCCGGTCCAGGGGACACAGCCCTGCTCAGCGGACACATCGCCTGCACCCAACGCCCCCCACCCAGCCTGAACAGCAAAAACCGCACATAACTGTACGCAAGCTCAGGACCAACGGCTGGCAAGACCAACCGCCGCAGGGTGGCCCCAACGGATGGCCCCGCCGCGCACTGGACTCACACCACTCACCGCTGCCTCACCAGCTTTTGCCGCAGTCGCTGCATCCCCCGCAACCAGCGGTCATAGTTCTCACCCTTCAAACGGTAAAACTCCAGCACCTCAGGATGCGGCAGAATCAGAAAAGTCTCCAACTCAATCCCCCGCAGAATCTCCGCAGCAGCAGCATCCGCCGTAATCGAATGCAAGTGCAGATATCGATGAACAGGATCATCCCCGTCCAGCATGTCCGTTTCGACACCCAGCGGACACACACACGACACACGGATTCCTTCCCGCCCGTAACACACCGACAGCCACTCCGCCAACGCCAGATCCGCATGCTTCGTCACCGAATACGATGCCGAACCAATTTCCGTCAGCAATCCCGCAGCGGATGCTGTCTGCACAAAATAGCCCCGCCCCTGCTGCAGCATTCCGGGCACCACCGCTCGCGCCGCGACGATGCGAGACATCACGTTGACATCCCACATCCGCTGCCATTCCGCATTCGTCGCCTCCACTCCACCCTTCACAGTGATCCCCGCGTTTGAACAGAAAATGTCGATCCTCCCCACCCGCTCCAGCACCTGCGTCACCAACCCCTGCACCTCAGACTCCACCGCCACATCGCAGCGCACTGACCAACCCGCAGTCCCCAGTCCGCTCGCCACGGACATCGCCGCCTCTTCGTCCCGATCTGAAACCACCACAATCTCAGCACCGGCAGCCGCAAACTGCCGACACATCGCCGCACCAATGCCCCGGCCAGCCCCCGTCACCACCACGACCCGCCCCCGAATGTCCATGCCCGCTCATCCCCCAAGCTCCGGATTCTCGCCCCGTCCTCCTCAGACAACCTACCAGACACCCTCGCCCCTGCGAACGCAGACTGCCGCGGAAATCTGCGGGCAGGACCCGCGACTCCCGCCCGCCACTGATTCACACTGTCTCCACACTCCACAGTCGGCAAAAACTGCCGATCCTCATTCTCAGGGCTCCTCCCGCCGCCTCAGAAGAAATTCCCATAACCGCCCCCGCAGCAGATGATTTCTGCTTCCCCGACGGCCGGTGTTTTCAGAGGATATCCGTCTGGTACAACCACACAGCGCAAAGACTCAGTAAACATCCGTTACCAAATTGCCCGTCTATGACGTCCGCCGCACTCCCGATCCTCACACTGCTCATCCTGCTGCACTCCGGCATGACCGGCCCCCGCACTCCCAGCCTGATTCCCGCCGACGAAAACTCCACACCCTCCAGCCAGGACTCCGACCACAGCCGACAGTCCGTCGCCCGTCTCGAAGCAGCCCTGCTCCGACAACCGCGTCCAGGCACACTCTTCAGTCGCGTGATTGCCTGGCACCATGATCACGACACACTTGCCAACTACATACTTGAACTGCAGCAGGCCACCACTGCCGGCAACTCAGCCGCACAGCTGCTGCTGGGACTTGTGCTGACACAACAGGAACGCACCATCGAAGCCCTGCCGTACCTGCAGTCAGCCGCATCAGCCCGCCCCACAGATCCGGTCGCCGCATGGCAGCTTGGAACACTGCTGCTGCAATCCGGCCAGCATGCTGCTGCATCAGCCTCACTGCGGCTGGCACTAACCCTGAAACCCGCCAGTTCGGATCTGCCAGCGATCTGCCGCGACTGTGCCTCCGCCATCCGGCAGTCCGAAACACCACAACAACTGACGGAATTCTGGATCACACTGCCAGACCGCTTCCCCGACAACACACGCCTCATCGAACTGGCCGCGTCGCAGTTGCAGGCCGCCGGCGAGTTCGATGCTGCACTCGCCCTGCTCCGAAATCGCATCAACGCTCTGCAGGATCCCGCAGAGATTTCCGCCTGCAACCTGCAGATCGCACGACTGCAGGTCCTTCTTGGGCAGCAGGAGCCGGCCCTGCAGACACTGCAGTCCGTACTGCAGAATCTCACCCCGGAAAGCTGGCTGTTCCGACAGGTCCTCGCAGAAATCGACAACCTGCCTCAGCACTCCGGCCAGCCCGATCAGCTTATCCAGTGGTATCAGACCCGCCTCGCGGAATCACCGGATCACGAATTACTGCTGGAAAAACTTGTCCGCCTGCAACTGCAGCACAACCAGCCCGCCAGGGCCGTCAACCAGCTCGAAAACAGCATCACCCGATTTCCGTCCAGCATCCGGCTGCAGCGACTCACCATTGATGCCGCCACTGCCGCGGAACAATACGATGCAGCAGAACAGGCCTTCCGCAGACTGATCGACAGCAGACAACCGGCAACCGAAGACCTCGAAGCCTTCGCGGCCTTCATGCTGCACCGACCCGACCTGCCATCAGACCAGCGCAGGGAAACAGCCGCCAAACTCTGGTTGCAGGCCGCCCGGACCGGTCAGCCCACAGTCAGTCAACTGCTGCGAATCGCACAGCAACAGCTGCAACTCAGTCAGTTCGTCGCCGCCCAAACCCTGCTGCAGCAGGCCGTGCAGCTTGAACCGGACAATACCGCCACCCACGAAGCACTCGGACAGCTGCTGCTGCAGCAAGATCGTCGTGACGATGCTCTCGCGGCGTTTCAGCAGATAGCAGCCGGCTCGCGGCACACGACCGCAAACCTGCGGGAACTGACTCGCGTCACCGCCACTCACGGCTTTACCGACGCAGCCATCACCGCGGCAGCGGCCTCAGCCAGGCTTGGTCCCGAACCCTCCGAACTGCTCATACTGTCCCGACTGCTTCGCGAATCCACAGTACCAGCACCTGCCGCCGTGGCACAACAATGCCTGACTCTGGTTCAGCAGGCGGAATCAGGCGCCGAATCTCTGGCGGAATCCGCAAACATTTTCGCCGAAAAAGCCCTCGTCCTGCTCGCCAGCGGCGCCCTCGCAAGGCACGCAGATCAACTGACGGAACAGCTCAACCGAAACTCCACAAGCACCGCAGCTGATCACTCCACGCACGCCACTGCCACCGCCACAAACTGGCTCGAACTGGCCGTGCTGCAGCAAACGCAGCAGAATTCCACCGCGGCACTTGACGCCATCCGCCAGGCCCTGCAGCTGCAACCCCGGACCCCCGTTTTGCTGCAAACCGCTGCCACCATCTGCCAGGAACAGGGCCTGCTGGCCGAATCCCTGCAACTGCTTGAACAATGGCTGGAAACCGCCCCCGGCCAGCGTGCCAACTGCCTGCCCCGGATCGCTGCACTGCAACTGCAACTGGGAAATCACCCGGCCGCAGCCGATGCCATCCTGCAGCTCGACACCACCAGTGACATCAGCCCGGAACTCGCCGTCACTGCCGCCGATACTCTGGCTGCAGCCGGACGTCGCAGTGATGCCCTCCGCCTGCTCCGCAAAACACTGCGTCAATACCCCGATGACTCAGATCTGCATCTGACTCTCTGTGAACTCCTCTGGGCCACAGGACAAAAAACAAATGCCCTGCAGGCCTGCTGGCAGGCTTTCAACAACTCCAGCGAAACACCCCGCCTGAAAACTCTGGCCACCACGCTTGTGTCACTGCATAACAGCACCGATCGCATGGCCGAACTCCACGAGATTCTCCGCGCACGCAGTCGCTCCACCACCCCTGATCCGCTCACACTCAGACAAACCATGCTGCTGGCAGAAGCCGCTGCTGCACCCGACATCGCCCTCGCCTGCCGACTTGCACTCCTTGAAACCCCCGATGCCAGTTTCGACGATCGCATCGCCGTCGCCGTGCAGGCCGTCGCCGCAGCAGACTATCCGCAGGCAATCGAACTTCTCCGCACACTCGACAGCCAGCCACGCACGGCCCCGGAAATCGCCCGAATCGCAGCCTGTGCCGCCGAAATCCCCGTGCCCCTGCTGTCCGGCTGGAATCCGTCGACTGATACCGCCCGGCTGCTGCAGACTGAACGATTGCGAATCCTCGATCAGCAACTGCAGCAAAAACGCTGGCAACAAGCCCGCGAACTGGCCGGCAGCCTGTCACAAAATCTCACACCGGACAACCCGCTCACCTGGCCGCTGCACCTGCGCCTGGCTGTGTGCGACTGGCACCTCAATCAGCGCCCCGACGCCATCGACAGACTCCGCCGCCTGATCCTCGAAACAGCACTCCCGACACCCACAGGACATGCAATTCCCGCCCCACTGTCGCTCACCCGCGGAATCCCCGACACCAGCTTCTGGGCGGCGACATTCGAACATTCCACCGGGATTTTTCTTGACAAAGGTCCAGCAACTGATCTCAAAGACGCCGGCGCCCCAGGCTCGGCTTCCGCCCTGCGACAGGCCGAACTGACAGCCCTCGCCGCTCTGCTGCTCTGGGAAACTCAGCATCCCTCGGCCAGCGATATCGACACAGAATTGCAAAGGCAGGCGGACACGTCGGCATCCGCAGCACGCCGACTCTGGGCCTTCCGACGACTCAAAAGCATTCGGGACGGTCGACCGGCCGGACAGCGCGACGACAGTTTTCAACTGCTCAGACTGCACGATTCCGAGGGCCCGGCCGCGGTCATTGCCGAGCTGCTGGCGGCAGCATCCACCAGCGGAAACTCAGCACCTCCGCAGTTGTTCCTCGATTCCCGCGAACCACTGACCCCGGTGCAGGCGCAGCTCGCCACTCACGCACTGATGCAACTGACGGACTCCCTCGCACCATCGCAGCTGCTGACCGCTCTGCAGACAATCGCCGGCCGCTGCGACGCCCCGCTGCCTGCAGTGACTGCGGACGCCCCCCTCAATCCGCTCAGCTCAGCACTGCAGCTGCGGTTCCACGCTCTGCAGGCCCGACGGCTGTGCCGTGCCACACCACCGTTTGACGAACTGCTGCAGTCACTGCAGCCTCTCACGGCAGACTCGCAGCATGCGGAACTCATCGGCACAATGCTGGCCTCCGACATCAGCACACAGACAGACCTGACGCTGCAGCAACTGCAGGCCGGTACGGATTTCTGGATTCAGCACGGCAGGCTGCTGCCGGCAAACCTTCCGCCGAACACCAGTGCTGCATCAGTGCCGGCAGCCACAGCCCGCGGCACCGGACACCGCATCCAATCCACTGACCTCCATGCATTCCTGCCGGCAGGTGACGTCGAACTGCTCTCCGCAATTTCTGCAGCCGCGGAAAAACTGTCCGCAGCACCACAACTTGCCACATTCGCTGCCAGCACTGTGCCCGCCGCTGACAACCCGGAGCCTGGCCCTGCAGTTCGTCGCTGCCTGCTGCACCTGATGCTGTCAGCACAGACCGACACCGCTGATCTCACTCTGACTCTGCAACAACTGGAACGCCTGCTCCCCAACAACTGGCAACCCGTCTGGCTTCAGGCTGATCTGCTGGAACAGCAGGGCCGCGATACGGCAGCACTGGCAGCAATTCAGAGGCTGAGCCCTTCAGACGGTAACACCAGACGTCGCCGGGCCCTCAGTCTCCTGCGCCTGGCTGCCCGGCTGCAGCAACCGGAACCGGCCCGCGCGGCATGGCTCGAACTGGCGGGTATGCAGTTGACCGTCGATGAACGACGCGAATGTGCACGGTACCTGCGACTCTGCGGCCTGGCGGATGAGTACCAGTCATTGGTGCAGCGAACGACTCCGGAATTGACCGAAACCAGCCTGCAGCGACTGCAGGATGAACTGCTCATGTACCAGCAACAGGGCCGCGTGGCGGAAGCTCGCGACCTCGCAGAACGAATCCTGCAGCGTCCGAGCAGCGGCGGGATGAAGTTTCGCCGCCACGGTCGGTTCACAGCGGATGACCTGCGGCGGTCTGCAGAAATTGCACTGCAGCAGGCGAATTCTGCCGTTTCCCCGCCTGCGAATGCTCCCTGAACGACGGCCCAATCGAGAAATTCGAACACGTCCGCCCCGCTCCGGCCCAACTGCGGCTGTCATCGCCGCGGAAAATTGTTAACCTTTCGATTACCTGCAAACAGTGCAATTCATTGCGAAGCACTTCTGCAGTCGGTGCCGCAGGGACAGGCTGTGCCGCTGTTGTGTGGAAGGATCCCCGATGAGTGTTTCAGTTGTTGTTCCCGTCAAGAATGAAGAAGGCAACGTTCGCGAACTGCATCGCGAGATCGCCGTGGCCATGCGCAACAGCGGTCGCCAGTTCGAAATCATTTTTGTTGACGACGGGTCAACCGACGGCACCTATGCTCAACTCAGGGCATGTGCTGCCGCAGATCCTCGCTGCCGAGTCCTGAAACTGCGCCGCAACTACGGTCAAACCGTGGCCATGAAGGCCGGTATCGATGCAGCCGGTGGCGATGTCATTGTGACTCTTGACGGTGACCGCCAGAATGATCCCGCCGACATCCCTGAAATGCTGAATCGACTGGACGATGGGTTCGATGTGGTTCTCGGTGTTCGTGAAGTGCGGCAGGATGCACTGCTGCACAGACGACTGCCCTCAGTCATCGCCAATCGCCTGTTTTCCATGGTTTCCGGAGTTCGCTGCTCAGATCTCGGCTGTGCACTGAAAGCGATTCGAGCCGATTTTCTGACCGATATTGAACTCTATGGAGAAATGCACCGTTATCTTGGTGTGCTGCTGCAGCATGCCGGAGCGCGCTGCACGGAAGTTCGCACGAATCATCGCCCGCGGGTCAGCGGACGAACCAAATACGGACTCGATCGCACCATGCGAGTCCTGCTGGATCTGCTGGTCGTCAAATATCGACTGCAGTGGTTCAACAGCCCAATGCGTCTGTTCGGCAGTTTCGCCCTGGCCAGTCTGGTACTGTCATTTGCAGCTGCCTTCTGCACCCTGTTCATGAAGCTGCGCGGTGTGGACATGACCGGCAATCCCCTGCTGCTGCTGACTGTGATGGCGGCATTTGCGTCCCTGCAGCTCTTCAGTCTCGGCATTCTCAGCGAAGTCTGTGCTCGAGTCTATTTCCATGCCAGCCGCCGATCCGGCTATGCTGTCGCAGAACAACTGAATGCAGCTGACGATGATTCCGGCGACATGATCCTGCGCCGCGCCGGCTGAAGGCCTCGGCCCCACCACCGCAGCTCGGGCTCAGCAACACAGCTGCGGCGTTTCAGCGCAGGCATACCTGTTCGCCCCCAAACCCTGATTTCCGCGACTGAAGGACGGAGCCTTCCCCCTCAGGCCGCGTGCCGGTACACATCATCGCTTTCGATCACATGCAATTTTAACGTGGTGGAACTGGTCGAGGTCTCCATGGCCTTGAAAAATCGCCGCGCAACCACTGTGCCGACAATCAAACCGACACCGGCACCCACCAGCACGTCAGAGGGGTAGTGCCGCAAAGCCAATATCCGCTGCAGGCCACAGCCGGCAGCCAGAAACATCCACCAGCGGCGACAATGCGGAAACAGAGTCCCCAGGGACACCGCCAAACCAAATGCTGCCGCGGTATGCGCCGAAGGAAACGACTGCAGCCCCGAAGAAATTACCCTGTCAGCAAACTCCGGCAGACGCTCATCCGGCAGGAAAGAGAAACGTGGAAACTCCGGAATTTCCCCCGGCTGCAACGTTCCCGGCCGCCGACGCACCACCAGCAGTTTGATCAGATTGGCGGTCATTCCGCTGCCATAAGAAGCCAGTGCCAGCATTCCCGCCTGCCGCAAACTCAACCGGGCAGCAAACACGGCAGTCAGAATCAGTATCACACCGCCAAAACCATGCCCGAACGGCTCCAGACGATCCGCGCCGGAAGAAACGAATCGAGGCAGAGACTGCAGCACCGTCACCAGCGCAGCATCCAGACGCAGACCAATAATCGCTGCAGCCAGAACGATCAGCAGTATTCCCGACCGCGGCAGGATCAAACGATCACCACGTTCGCCGGAATCAGCCATTCCGTAATCCATCTGACTCTGCTGAACTGCACTCATCGCGAAACTCCAACCCCCCGGACCACCACCGGTGTCCTTGTCGATCCTCCGGCTGCTGCAACTGCACTTGAGGCCTGCACAACGCAGAGGGTGTCGTCGATGGAATCAGGGAAATCCATCTCTGTCTTCCGGACCTGCACCGCGATCGGCAGAGTCTGCCGAAGTTGTTCCAGTTGCGAACCGGCGACCAGCAGGCGTGCATTTGGCTCGTTCAGCAAAAACTCCGTCGCAGCCTCCGCCGTTTCGGGCGTAAAAGCCGTGAACTGCTGGTCCGCGTAATAAATCCAGCTCGCTCGGGGAGTCCCCCAGGCTGCAAAACGGGGTTTTGTATCGCCGGATTCTTCCGCCTGCAGCAGCGTCAGCAGCGGACGTCGCTGAGATGCAGCGGGAACGCCCAAACTGAAAAGCGCCAGCGTAAACACCGCCGCACTGATTCCCCACCAGCGGATTGCTGACGCTGCCTGCGGAGTCCTGAGCTGCATCAAAACATACGCGGACGTTAACGCCAAAGGAACCGGGATCAGACTCAGCAACTGCCCGCCGGGCAAAAACAGCTGCACAGCCACCAAGAGTCCCGGCACCAGCAGCCAGCACACGACCGCTGCAGTACCAAACGCCGCCTGCTGCCAGCGCACCCCCAGTGATACCTCGCCACGCAGCACACGGTCCAGATAACTGGCCACGATCAGTACGATCCCGGGATAGCCCGGAGTGATGTAGCTGGGGAGTTTTGTCGCCGCAATTGAAAAGGCCAGCATCGGACAGCCAATCCAGCACAAGCCGAACAACAGCCCCCGGCTGCGGTCCGAACCCATCCTGATTTCCCGCACCATCTGCAGCAGAGCAGGACCAAGAAACACACTCCACGGAAAAAAACCAACACACAATGCCAGCGGATAAAACAGCAGTGCCGATCCGGAATGCCCCTCCATCGTACTCACCGCACGACTCAAATTGTGCTCCAGAAAAAAGCCCCTCAGCCAGGCTCCATCCGTCCGCATACCCACAAGAATGTACCAGGGAGCAGCCACCAGCAGCGCCAGCAGTATCCCCCGAAATGGACGCAACTGCAGAGCGGACTGCAAAAAAGCCAGCGGAAAGCAAGACGTCAGCAGCCGCACCAGCCCGCCCCTATGCCCCCCATCCCGCGATGCAGCAGCCACCAAAAGCAGCCGACACGCCAGCAACCAACCGCCACAGATGATCAGCGGCAGCACCAGCCCCACAGGCCCCTTGGCCAGCATCGCCAGCCCCAATGCCAGATACATCAGCAGCCAGCTGCCCGGACGCGGTGACTCAGAAGCCCCACCACCACCCGTAAACGCAACTCCCCGCCGAAAATACGGCAGAAACGCTCGCACAAAAAATGTCAGTCCCAGAGTCTGACAGAAGATCAGCGGCGCATCAGGAGTCGCCGCTCGCGATGCCATCACAAACAGCAGTGCAGACGACAACATCAGCGCTGATAACCACGCCACAGCCGTGCTGAACAGCATTCGCGCCACAAACCACACACAACAGACCGTACCCAACCCACACAGCGCGGACGGCAGACGCATCGCAAACTCAGTCTGCCCAAACACACCGACCGAAGACATCGTCAGCCAGTACAGCAGGATTGGCTTGTGTGTCCGCAGTTCACCATTGAAGGTCGGAACCACCAGATCACCACGGTCCAGCATCTCCGCCGTGCACCGCGCATTCCGGCATTCATCAACATCCCACAGCAAAGAATCACCCAGACGAAACAGCAGCAGCAGCGCGCACATCGCCGACACAAATCCGGCTGCCAGCGTGTGCACCGGCCACCAGCCCGCCTCGCCACCGGGAACTCCTGCTCCAGGATCTGTCGCCATCCTGACGGCCTCCATGCCGACTCACTTCCAGCACTCTCCGAACAAACACTTGCAGCGAAAAATATCATTCCACCGTGAATGGGTCCATCTGAGCCTTCCTGCTCGCAGGCGTATGCAGATTCCTGAGAAAAAACGCTGCGTTTTCAAGCCAACACGGCTAAACACAGCGTTAACTTTCCCCCTGACATCCTGTCTGCACGCAGCGGCAGCACTACACCCCCGCAGGAACTGCCCAGTGCGGCCGGTACTGCCGACGCACCAGCGAATTCGCCGCCTCATGATTCGTAATCACCTCCCGCTCAGCATCAAACTGCAGCACCGCCCCCGTTCGCGCTGCAATATTCGACAAATGCACGATCGTCGCGGAAAAGCGCCCCGCATCCACATCAGCATTCGTCCGCGTCTCAGGCTGCCGCACGGCCGTCAGAAAATTCGTATGATGAGCGGGCAGGTCCATGCCCCCGGTCTGCTCCTCAATCAGCTTGTTCCGCGGTCCATACAGCGACCAGCCCTTCGTGTGCCCCATCACCAGCAAACCCTCAGTCCCGTAAAACGCCGCTCCGTTCTCATACCCCTCCTGCACGTACGGTGACCAGATTCGCTGCTCAAAGATCAACTGCTTTGTTCTTCCCTCCGGACTGCCGGCCGTCGGATACTCGCAGATCGAATACTGAGTATCCGGATACTGCTGATCGTCATCAAACACACTCTTGCCGCCCAGACAGGCCACGCGCGCCGGATGCCCATCCACTCCCAGCCCCCACAGCGCCACATCAATGTCGTGAACGCCGTCGTTGCCAATGTCGCCGCAACCAAAATCATACCACCACCGCCAGACACCATGCAGCAGATTGCTGCGATAGGGGACCGCCACAGCCGGCCCCAGCCACGCATCAAAATTCAAATGCGCCGGCGGATCCGCCGGTTCCGTTTTACCAATCGCGCGACGACGCTGACTGTTCCAGGCCTTCGCAACCAAAATCTCACCAATATCGCCCCGTCGAATCCGCTCAATCCCCGCACGCACAAATTCCGTACTGCGACTTTGAGTCCCCACCTGCAGCTTCTTCCCCGAACGAGCCACCGCATCCGCCAGCAAACGCCCCTCTCGAATATTGTGGCAGCAGGGTTTCTCCACATACACATGCTTGCCCGCATTCAATGCCAGAATCGCCGCCGGAGCATGCCAGTGATCCGGAGTCGCAATGAAGACGGCCTCGACCGACTTGTCGTCCAGCACCCGACGCAGATCGTCGGTGGCCTGCGGAGCCTTCCCGGAATTCAGCTCCACCGTCTTCGCCGCTGCCGCCAGCCGCTCGGCATCCACATCGCAGACCCACTTCAGCTGAACATCCCGGCGCTGCGACAGCAGACTCAGATGATTGCCACCCATACCGCCGCAGCCAATGAGCGCGAGATTCAACACTCGCTCATCCGCAGCACCACCGCCCGCGGATGCTGACGAACCACTGAAAACCCCCGCTGAAACTGCTGCCAGTGACCCCTCAAGAAATTCCCGACGATCGCCTGCTGACATGGATTCCACTCCTGAAAACAACCGGTCATACCGCCCAACAGCCCGCTGCAACCGTAAACCGTATCACCACCCCAGGGATTCAGCAAACGAAACTCCCCCCCACATCCCACAGCAGTAACTGCACCAGCTCCAGGTGCTGCACCAGTCGCAGTGCCCGCTCGGCGGATGATCCCTCGGAACGAATCGCCTGAGTCGACAGCTGAATCAGCCGAAACGGATCCAGCCGGCCTCCGC